>Ga0105239_10000036_pt1 | contig 212090 bp, 151 predicted proteins | sample KBSC44metaG_FD_92761 | JGI IMG/M metagenome (GOLD analysis project Ga0105239, IMG submission 92761) | Corn rhizosphere microbial communities from Kellogg Biological Station, Michigan, USA - KBS C4-4 metaG | ecosystem: Host-associated > Plants > Roots > Rhizosphere > Soil | place: Michigan... | reverse complement strand
TCTACGTGCTTAGCATCTGTTTAATTGTAGGGAAGGGGAAGGTCAGCTGCTTACCTGTACCGTCTTCCTTAGGTGTTTTGTTTCGCCTGCTATGCACACCGTTAAGCAGGCTATTTTCATTTTACGATGCCCCGGTTGCCGATCCAATGAAACGGAAAACCGGCGGGACAAAAGCTATGCTAATTCTAAATTAGGCAGCTAAGGCGTAGTTATTTTCGCCATTTGTAAGTTTGAACGTTCAGATTTAAGCGCTAATTCATCCAACGCGCTGCATGCTTACATACTCATCTCCATCCTGTCAATTCCGGTCGACCCCATTTTTGTAGAGTTCGCAGTTGCCGGTGGGCAGTTTGCAGGTTGCAAATATACGGTTTCAGTTGGCAGTTAATAGTTGGCAATTTGCAATTTTTGTTGCAAACCGATAATTAAAAGCTGCCTACGGCTAACTGATCACTGTTAACTGTCCTACCCGGATATACTTTAAGCGCTTCTTCCAGGCATTTCATGGCCTTTGCCAGATCGTTATTGTTTAAAACGTAGGCAAGCCGTACTTCTTTTAAACCTGCGCCGGGTGTGCTGTAAAATCCGGTTGCAGGTGCCATCATTACGGTTTGATTTTTATAGCTAAACTCTTCCAGCATCCATTGGCAAAACTTATCCGAGTTATCAATAGGTAATTGCGCCATTACATAAAACGCGCCGCCCGGGTTAGGGCAATACACGCCCTCCATGCTGTTAAGTGCGGTTACTACGGTGTTTCTGCGGGCGGTATATTCTGCTTTTACGCGGTCAAAATATTCATCAGGGGTGTCAATAGCAGCTTCGCCGGCAATTTGTTCAACCATGCCCGGGCTTAGCCTTGCCTGCGCAAATTTGATAGCTATGTTCCAGAATTTTTTGTTTTTGGTAATGATACATCCCAGGCGTGCACCGCAGGCGCTGTAACGTTTACTTACGGTATCAATAATGATAACATTCTCATCCAGTCCATCCAAATGCATTGGCGACACAAAAGGCTGATCGTTATAACAAAACTCGCGGTAAGCCTCGTCAGCAAACAGATACAGATCGTGCTTTAAAACAAGCGCTTTTAAAGCCTCCATTTCTTCGCGCGAGTACAAATATCCTGTGGGATTATTAGGGCTGCAAATAAATATCGCCCTTGTTTTATCAGTAATAGTTTTTTCAAACTCGCTGATGGGCGGCAATGCAAAGCCGTTACTGATATGCGATAATATAGGTTTTACTATGATGTCGCTCTGGCTGGCAAAACTATTGTAATTGGCATAAAAGGGCTCGGGTACAATAACTTCATCGCCTGCGTCAAGGCAGGTCATGAAAGTGATCGATATAGCCTCAGAACCGCCTGTGGTAACAATAATATCCTCGGGGGTAATGTTATAACCTGCTTTGTTATAGTATTTGGTAAGTTGTTTGCGATACGATAATGTTCCTTCTGATGGCGTATATGCCCAAACTTTAAAGTCGATATTTTTTATAGCATTGATCATGCCTGCAGGAGTTTCAATGTCAGGCTGGCCAATGTTTAGATGGTATACTGTTTTGCCTTCAAGTTTAGCTTTGTCAGCAAAGGGTGTTAGTTTACGTATTGGAGAGGCCGGCATTCGCTGACCCTTTTGGGATATATTTGGCATTTTGCAAAAATAATAAAAAGATGGTATTATGGATGGAATTAGTAGATTAACGTATAAACAAAAAGGCCCGAAATATTTCGGGCCTTTTTGTGTTTTTTATGACCCTTATCTTTTATGCAGAGATCAAGGGTTTAAGTCTTAAATCGCTACCTCGTACTTGGTGCCGCCGCTTTCGCTACAACTTCGCCAATAATGTTAAGATATTTTTGTGGTGTTTTTGCATTAGATGTTACCACAATAGTTTTATTAAATGGTTGTGCTGCAGCTGCATTATAAGTAATGGTGATCTTGCCTTTTTCGCCTTTTTTAACAGGTGTTTTGGTATAATCTGCAATGGTACAACCGCAGGTAGGTTTTACTTCAGTTAAAATAAGCGGTTCCTGCCCGATGTTTGTAAATGTAAATACAGTAGTTACAGGTGTGCCTTGTGGTATTTTACCAAAGTCGTGTTTTTCTTCGTTAAATTTAAATTCGGCTTTCTGGTCATCCTGGGCTGAAGCGTTAAAGGCAAAGCCTAAGACTACGGCACACAATAAAATTAGTTTTTTCATAATACATGTTTGAATATCACAAATATAAAAGGTTTAATGTAAAATCATAATAGTTTTAATATAAAATTGGTGATACACATTCAAAACAGCCAGTCCAACAGGGCTTTCACTCCTCCGGCAATGCAGGCCTCTATACTTTATTCTCGTCAATAAAACAGCCCCCGAAAACGGCGAACCTTAAGATAGTGGAAAACTATTATGGTAAAGTGAGTGTTTGAATTGTAGTTATGCCAATAACTTTATAGAATTTTATATTTTTACGCGCTAAACACAGACTTATGCCCGAAACTACAAATCCTGGTACCGGTAAAATTGATCTTGCTGAACTAAGTTTTGATGATTTCAAGAATATTGTAATTAATGATTACCGTATAGCTTACGAAAGCAGGCAGGCCAGCCTTATAGGCCGCCGCGAAGTACTTACGGGCAAGGCCAAGTTTGGCATATTTGGCGACGGTAAAGAAGTTGCCCAGCTGGCTATGGCCAAAGTGTTTCGTAAAGGCGATTGGCGCGCGGGCTATTACCGCGACCAGACCTTTATGTTTGCCACAGGTATGAGCAACTTACAAGAGTTTTTTGCCCAGCTTTACGCGCACCCTGATATAGAAGAAGACCCGGCATCGGGCGGCAGGCAGATGAATTGCCACTATGCAACCCGTTTTATCAATGCCGATGGTAGTTGGATAAACCAGGCCGAGAGCATGAATTGCTCGGCAGATATGTCCACAACGGGCGGGCACATGCCGCGCTTATTGGGGCTGGCTTATGCGTCGAAGCTTTATCGCCAAAATAAAGAACTTAAATCATTAGATACCTTTTCGGTTAACGGTAACGAGGTTGCCTTTGGCACCATTGGCAATGGCGCTACATCCGAGGGTTTGTTTTTTGAAGTATTTAATGCCGCAGGTGTGTTGCAGGTACCTATGGCAATTTCTGTTTGGGACGATGCTTACGCTATATCCGTACCTGCCAGCATCCAAACCACCAAAGAAGATATCTCTGAAGTATTAAAAGGCTTCCAAAGAGAAGAAGGTACCAATGGCTACGAAATATTTAAAGTACGCGGCTGGGACTATGTAGCCCTTTGCGAAACGTACGAACGCGCTATAGCAGTATGCCGTGAAGAGCACGTACCGGTACTGATCCACGTGGTAGAAATGACACAACCGCAAGGGCACTCTACCTCCGGATCGCATGAAAGATATAAAACAAAGGACCGTTTAACGTGGGAAGGCGAGCACGATTGCTTGTTGAAGATGCGTAACTGGATGATAGAATCGGCCATTATCAATGAGGATGATATCACCGCCCTGGAAGATGAGGCGAAAAAATATGTACGCGAATGCCAGCGCGAAGCCTGGAACAATCTTGGTGATAAAATAAAGACCGATATTGATGAAGCAGTACACCTGATAGGCGAGTTGGCAAATTCTTCTGACTTAAAGAATGAATTAGGAGAGGTATCGGCCGAATTATTAGCCTGTATAGATCCGGGCCGCAAAGATGCCGTAAGTGCCGCACGCAAGGCTTTACGCCTAACCGCCGGGTATATGTCAGCCGAAAGAACAGCTTTAAGCAATTGGCTGAATGAAGAAAATATAAAAAATACAGACCGTTTTAACTCTAAGCTGTTTACCGGTTCGGCATCATCGCCATTAAATATTAAAGTGGTTGCTGCCGAATATGCAGACGATGCGCCGATGATTGACGGCAGGGAAGTATTAAACGCTTGTTTTGACGCTAATTTTGAGCGTGATAAAACGCTGGTTGCTTTTGGTGAAGACGTTGGCGCCATAGGCGACGTTAACCAGGGCTTTGCCGGTTTACAAAGTAAATTTGGCGATCTGCGCGTAACGGATACCGGGATCCGCGAAGCCTCAATAATTGGTAAGGGGATGGGTTTGGCCATGCGCGGTTTAAAACCCATTGCCGAAATTCAGTATGTAGATTATCTTTTATATGCCATTACCGTTTTAAGCGACGACCTGGCAAGCTTAAGTTACCGCACATCGGGCGGGCAAAAGGCGCCGGTTATTGTACGTACACGTGGCCACAGGCTTGAGGGGATCTGGCATTCCGGTTCGCCGTTGGGTATTGTTTTAGGTGCGCTCCGCGGATTACACATTTGTGTTCCCCGCAATATGACGCAAGCCGCAGGTATGTATAATACGTTAATGCGCAGCGATGAACCTGCTTTGGTGATCGAGTGCCTTAACGGGTATCGCCTTAAAGAAAAACTGCCTGCAAACGTGGGCGAGTTTACCGTGCCGCTGGGTAAAGCCGAAATACTAAGAGAAGGTACGGATCTGACCGTTGTTTCTTATGGTTCAACGCTTCGTGTAGTACAGGAAGCCGCTGTCGAGTTAGAAAAAATAGGGATCAGCATTGAAATTATAGATCCGCAAACTTTATATCCTTTTGATATCGATAATATTTGTGGCAGCTCTTTGCAGAAAACCAATAAGCTCTTAGTGGTCGACGAGGATCTGCCGGGTTCGGCATCCGCATACATTTTACAAAAGATCCTGGAACTGCAAAATGGCTATTATTCACTCGACTCGCCGCCTAAAACAATAAGCGCGAAAGAACACCGGCCGCCATACGGATCAGACGGCGATTATTTTAGTAAGCCATCTGTCGATGATGTTATTGAGGGTGTTTACGCCATGATGAGCGAAATTAATCCGGCTAAATATCCAGCGATATATTAACTTAATGAGTGATTGAGTGAATTATTGAATGAGTGATTTATGAAATGGTTACCGTTATTGCTTTTCATGTGCTCATTCAACGCTTTTGCACAATATCCTTTTGAGAAGTATCCTGCTATTAAATACGATACTGCAACAATTAAATCCGTTAAATCAAAATATGACCAAGGGTTTAAAGCAGTCGCTATATATAAAAATTATAAGTTTATATTTTTAGGTGAGAGGCTGCCTGACAGTTCTAATATTCTCTTATATTACAAAAAACATATTATTAAAAGGATAAATCATTCGGCAGATATGAGGGTTTTGTTTCTTCAGAATCCTATTTATATTGCTGATATTGATGGAAATGGATTAAAGGATTTTAAAATTGATATGGGGAATGATGGAAGTGGGGCTGCTGCTGATTATGAGCATAAAATTTATCTATTTCAGCAAAAAAAGAATCGATTTAAGAAACTGTCGTTTGTAGATTTATTTTCAAATACCGAAAGAGATTTTAATCATGATGGAAATTTTGAAATAATAGGACAGGTTTACAAACGATATAAAAATCACTCTTACTATATATTTGATCTTTATAATTTTATAGGCGGAAAAATATTAAATGTGAGCCAAAAATATAATTATCCGATAGCAGTTCAAAACCTGTGGGTGCCAACTTACAAAATCACTAATAAAATTCCCAAATCATTGTTAAAGCATTTTTCTTTATTATTTCCGGAAGATTATAGCAATGATAATTAGCGAACAAATTCTATGAATAACACCAACTTCTCCACCATATCCACCATCATCAAAAATCGCCGTACGGTTAAGCCATTCATGATGAACGGCAAAAAAATAGCTGACGAACAAATAAATGAATTGTTTGCCCTGGCAGATTGGGCGCCCACACACGGGCTTACCGAACCATGGCGCTTTGTGGTTTATGGTGATCCATCAGTTTTTTGCCACGCACATGCCGAAATGTACAAGCGTGATACAGATGCTGAAAATTTTGTGCAAGGGGTTTATGATAACCTTGCCCACCAGGGTGATAAGGCATCGCACGTTATCATCGCGGTTATGCATAGGGGCGATCTGCCTAAGATCCCCGCGTTTGAAGAATTGGCAGCAACAGCCTGCGCCGTCAACAATATTTTACTGGGCGCGACCGCGCTAAACATGGCTTCGTACTGGGGTACCGGCGGCATGATACTAAAACCCGCTATGAAAGCGTTTCTACAATTGCGCGACGAGGACGAAGTTATGGGTGTGCTGTATTTAGGCTACGCCGACGAGCACCCGCAGGGTATCAGGCGGGTGCCTTTAACCGACAAGGTTAAATGGATGTAACCTTTTAATTATCTTTTCGTAAAACGCAAGTATAACTTAATTGCCGCAACGGTTGTTTTGTTTATTTTAAATTAATTGTTAATATATTTGATTATTTATTAATATTAGGTACTTTTGCACAACCAATTTTCCAACTCACAGCTGATTTTTATTGGATTTATTAAATTAAAACTCAAAAAAGTATGAGAAAACATTTTTGGTGGATAAGCTGCGTCTCCTTAGTGCTGTTTGTAATTGTGATTGCGTGGACACCTGTTAATGCTAAAAAAAATAACACAAGTTTTAAAACCGCACCAACTGCAAAAGAATTATTTGCGCAGTATGTTAACACAGTTTATCAAACAGCACGCCTGCAGGAAACAGGATTAGATGTTGAAGTGTTTCAAAAAGCGTTAACCGGTTATTTCAATATTAAATCGGCTAATAAATTACCGCAAAACAGCTCTGTAATTACTGTGGTTGATCTCTCAAAATCAAGTTGTCAAAAACGGATGTGGATAATTGACCTGTTAAGCAAGCAGCTTTTATTAAATACCTGGGTAGCCCACGGACAAGGAAGCGGCGATGATATGGCTACCACATTCTCAGACACAAATGATTCGCACCAAAGCAGTTTAGGCTTTTACCTTGCTGATGATGTATATATGGGCAAACACGGCCGTTCATTAAGATTGGATGGTTTAGACGAAGGCTTTAATGCCAGCGCCCGTGCCCGTGGTATTGTTGTACATGCTGCTGATTATGTAGGCGAAAGCGCCATTGCCGAAATGGGCCGTTTAGGCAGAAGCTTTGGCTGCCCTGCAGTATCGCCCCGCGTAGTCGATCAGGTTATTAACACCATTAAAGGTAAAACGGTATTCTTTATTAATGGCAACAACGCTAATTATACCTCAAAATATTTAAGCGAAGATGTTTTTGAGAATTTTAATGCCCCGGACAGCAGCAGCGTGCTGGCAAGCAATTAAGTATTTCTGCATTACGTCATGCTGAATTTATTTCAGCATCCTAATGAGGGGACGGTGACTATCATATCGTTTACCTGTCAGTGCTTTAAGATCCTGAAACAAGTTCAGGATGACGTTGTGGTAAGTTGTAACATTGTTGCCTCAATTACTTAACGTTAGCCAACGCGTTATACAGCACAATATCCAGCCCGTAAACATCGGGCCTAACCTGTAATGAGCCGTCAGGATCAACCCAACCGGTTACATAAGTAATATAAACAGGTACTTTTGGCTTCAGGTTAATGGTAGTAGGTTCGGGGTTATCCATCCCCATGTCCTCAGCAATCAAATCATATTTTTTACCCTGGCCAAATAGCCTTAGCGCTAATCCCTGCGGGTCGCCTAAACGCACACAACCATGGCTTACGGCGCGCATTCGTTTTCTAAAGTAGTCTTTCGCTGGCGTATCGTGCAGGTAAACGCTGCTTTGGTTATTAAACAGGAATTTTATTTTACCTAACGAGTTATTATCGCCGGGTTGCTGCTTAAAGTCGTAATCTTCTTTTGAGGCATTGGCCCAATCAATATCATCCGGGTCAACCACCCTGCCATTCTTGTACACAGTGATGCCTTTGTTATCCAGGTAAAACTTGTCTTCGGCCGCTGCCACAATAATTTCTTTGGTGGCTATGCTTTTCGGGATGTTCCAAACCGGGTTGACTTCAACGCTGTGGATCATGCTGTTTAGCTGCGGAGTTGAGTGCCGATTTGGGTTGTCAACCTTATCCGTATCAACATAATTCATTAATGTTTTAGCATTGTCCATATTGCGCCCCTGTCCAACGCAAACCTTCATGTTTAATACCGATCTGCCGCTGTCTATAACATCTAACCGGTAATTGGGGATATTCACAATTACATATTTCTTTTCATGGGGCTTATTTTTCCACCGCAGGCGTTCTAAATTAAGCACAATAAACCGCCTGGTTTCTTCGGCAGACATGCCATCGGCCGCCACACCGCTTACCAACTGTTTTTGCAAAGCGATGTAGGTCGAATCTTTTGGCTGTATGCTATCCAAATATCGCCTCATATCGGTTATTTCAAAAATCTTCGCTATTGCCGCGCTATCAGGCCTTAAAGTGGCGGTGTAATACCGGGCATAAATATATTTTGGATTGATCATCCCATATTCGATAGCGTTCGAGTACCTGATCAATGAATTGGCCGTGAGGATTTCTAGCTCGGCAATGGCCCGGTAGGCATCGTCGACTGTTTTTATTTGTTTTGGGTCAAAAAACTTATTGATCAGCTTGGCTATCTCATCAGCCTTAAAAAGATCAGGGTTAAGGCCATGTTCGTTAGCCTTTTGAAAATAACCGACAGCGGATGTAAGGTCTTTGTTAAAAATATGATCCATCACAAATACCGGGTCGTAACCATTTTTGCTGTAATGGGCCGCTAAAACCTGCGTGTAATTGAGTTTGGATCTTTCTTCGGCCAACACCTTTTTAAATACTTCGGCCAGGCTATCCGGATCTACATCATTAAAAACTTTATTTTTGGTTTTCTGAAACAGGATCTTGCCCATATCAGAACGCTTTTTTTTACAGCTTTGAAGAATTACTGTGACGGAAAGAAATAGAATAACAATTACTTTAATTACCTTTTTGGTATCAGTTAGCATACGTTTAAATTAATACAAGCAGTTGATAGCAATAGCTATACCACTTATTAAAGGGGCATAATATTTGGACGCTAAAATATGGCTTATTATTTAAAACACTTACAACTAAAATATGGCAGATACTAACAAACGTGAAGTGTGGCTGCGCGGCCCGACAGAAGGTATACCGCCTTTAGTACAGCCGGTTGCACACGCTTTGTTGCAGGCCCGCGAAGAAGTGAACGGAATGATGGCCGACTTCCCCGAGCTTTTTTTATGGGTGAAGCCGGCCGGTTTGGCCTCGCCGGGATTTCATTTACAGCATTTGGCCGGTGTGCTTGATCGTTTGTTTACCTACGCAAGGGGAGAGGCGTTGACAGAACATCAGCTAACCAAACTATCGCTGGAAGGGAAGATGCCCGAAATAGGCTACAGTGTTATGACTTTACTGGAAATTTTTAACCGCCAGGTTGACGAAGCCATTAAACAATTAAGTGAAACAGATGAGTCGGCTTTAACCGAAAAAAGAGGAGTGGGCCGGGCACAACTACAATCCACAGTAATAGGCTTATACGTTCACGCTGCCGAGCATACCATGCGGCATGTGGGGCAGTTATTGGTTACTACGAGGGTGTTACAGGGGTAAGCCCCCTCTAATCTCCCCCGGTAGGGGAGACTTTTTAAATGCGTTACAAATGAGAGAGCATTCTAACAATCAAACCAAAACGTGGGATTGTGCGGTTCCCTCCCAACGGGAGGGTGTAGGGAGGGGTTTGACAAAGCGACTAAACCCCCTCCCTGCCATTACACATTGCCAACGCACCCCTCCCGTGGGGAGGGAATATGCTTTGGCCTTTGTTGGGGACAACATCAACAACGGCTGAGAATGCTCCGATAGATAATAATAAGTGTGTGCATCAATTAACTATAATTTAGTATTTTTGATTATGAAATTTGTATTAGACGTTAAAGAAAGTAAAGCGGCAGCACTTATGGCTTTATTAAATGATTTACCCTATGTAAAGGCTAAACCTTTAACCCCTTACAAAGCCACGATTTTAGAGGATGTAAAAGAAGCGGTTGACGAATTAAACCTAGTATTGGCTGGCAAAATAAAAGCCCGTGACGCGGATGATTTGCTGAATGAGCTATAAGGTTAAATTTATCCCGAAGTTTGAAAAAGAACTTAAGCGATTGGCAAAAAAATATCCATCGCTTAAATCTGATTTTTCATTACTTCTCGGATCGCTTAAAGAAAATCCATCTCAAGGTATTTTACTTGGAAATGAGTGTTACAAAATACGCATGTCAATCGCAAGTAAGGGTAAAGGGAAATCAGGCGGTGCAAGAGTGATTACCTGCTTTAAAATTATTCATGGTACTGTTTTTCTGCTTACCATATTTGATAAAAGTGAGCAAGAAAATATTTCAGACAAAGAACTTGGCGAATTGTTGAGGTTTATTGATTGACATTTATTACTTACCAAACAGATCAACATCAGGCAAATTCTTAATACACCCCTTTATTTGCCACATTAACCGGTCAAGATCGCCGCTAAAATTACCGCCGGTACGGGTGTTAACCAGCACTGCCCAGCTAAAGCCACTGCCTGTGTTTACCGCTAATGCCTGTTCGCCGGGTAGGCTGCCGTTATGCCAGTGATTATTGGCACTGTTTACGTTCCATGCTTTTGCATAAGTAGGATCAGGTATAGAGGGTGTGTACATCTCCGCAAGTGTACCGGTTTTTAATAATTCCGGCTTATAAGGATTGTAATTTACGCGGGCTAAAAACTTAACCAGGTCTGTAGCCGAAGCTATCCACCCACCGTGCGAGTCCATTCGTCGCGCATCCATTTTATAGGGATCTTCTTCGCTGCTGTCGTAATAACGGACTTCATTCGGTTTCCTTTCGGCTAAGGTATTGCCGCCTATTTCCATAGTGGTGATACCGCATTTACTTAGAATGTTTTTCTGAATAAATTGCTGGTAAGGTAACCCGCTTATTTTCTCTATCGCCCTGCCCAACAAACAATAACCAAAATTCGAGTAGGCATAATGTGTGCCCGGTTTATTGGCCAATGGTCGGTTATCCAACGCCCAGCTGATCAATTGTGCCTGGTTCATTTCGGTATGCATAAACATGGGGTCCTCGGTTTCGTTGTTCCAGCCACCCGCGGTATGCTCCAACAGGTTTTGAATAGTGATATCGGTTACCCATTGTTTATAGGGCTGGCTGCCATAGATTGTGCCAAGGATGCCGCCGGCGCCAAAAACTTTATCGGTTAAATGCAGTTTGCCCTGCTCGATCAGCAGCATGATCCCTGCTGAGGTAAAGGGTTTACTAACACTTGCAATCCTGAAACGGCTTGAGGGCATTACCCGTTCTTTTTTGGCTGTATCGTCATAGCCATACGTCCGCTGAATTTTTAAGCTGTCGCCCCTTGCTATCGCGAACGATAAACCCGGAACGTGATATTTTTGCATGAAGGTATTTACCACGCTGTCAACCGCGCGAATGTCTGTGGCCGAAAAACCTTTGGGCAGGGGTTGATTGGCGGGGATTTGGGCGTGCGTATTTACCGTAACTGCTAATAAAATGACGAAAAGAAGGTTTTTAATTGGTTGCATGCTCAAATATAACTAATGAACACCTAAAAAGGCTTAGTTATCGTTTTTGTTCATTTTGTTCTTATTGTGAACAAATTTGAAGTACTCAATTGCTTGTTGCTATATTCGTTTAACCAAAACCATATCACGATTAATTTATCCATAAAAAATTAATCCATTAATAAATAGTTAACCTAAACTTAATTTGTTATGAAAGGCGTTCAATCCAAAAACATCACACCAGCAAGCTACATAAGCTTATCTGAACCGGGGGATTTCCCTAAGTATTTGATCTTACCTAAACCATTGGCGTAAATCCAGTTTTCGTCCATGATTCGAGCATTCCTATTAATCTCCAAATCAACAATAATAAATACTTATCAAAAATTATGAAAAAGCAATTATTACTAAGGATCTGCGCCGTATCGGCCATTTCTATCCTGGCGTTTTCCTGTAAAAAAGACGCTAGTCCAACCCAAAAAGGATTAAGTGTCTCAAAATCTGATTTTGCCGCAAGTACATTGACAACAGACAATGTGTATGTAAGTGGTTTCTATTTTAATTCAGGGAACGATTACGCAAGGTATTGGTTTAATACTACCACGCTGGTACCCCTAACTGCCGGTACTCCCGCTTCCAACGGAGATGCCAATGACATTGACGTGTCAAGTAGCGGAGACGTTTATACGATCGGCCAAAAAAATACATCCATCACTAACGATGGTGTAGTTTGGAAAAATACTACGATATATTCACTTCCTAATCCATCAGGATTCACAGGTCCCTTTGTAACACCACGAATGGTTTATGCTAACGGTAATGATATCTATATAGTCGGAGAGTCATATTTTTCTGGATCTGATCATAGAGCTACCCTTTGGAAAATACCAGGAGGAAATATGGCTGCTTTGACGGTTCAATCACTTAGTACTACCAGTAATACTGATGCCTATGGGGTTACTGTTACAACCGCGGGTGATGTATATATATCAGGCACCGTCGGTACAACAGCGGGCGGGAATGCCTGTTATTGGAAAATATCAGGTGGAGTAACAACAGGACCGACAACCTTACCGGGGCCGGTAGCGGGGGGGCAACCCCAGATTGTAAGCATTTCAAACGACGTTTACATTGGTTTTACAGTTTATCCTAATTCAATATATTTATATAAGAATGGTGCGGTTTATACCCCGGGATTAACCGGGACCCCGCTTAATTCAGCAATAAATCTCTCATTGGCTACTCATGGATCTGACTTATATATGTCAGTGTTAGGAACAAACAATCCATCTACAACAATTGGTACAGTATTTTATTGGAATGTAACATCTGCGCCAACAACAGCACACACCTTTACTGACGCATCATATTGTGCCACACGTAAAGGCTGCCTTGCAGTTGGCGCGTCCGGCGATGTGTACATCGCCGGTGATTATTCATCCCCGGCCACTGGATGCGTTTGGAAAAATGGCGTAGTAACCAGTTTGTATGCCGGAGCCGGTAACACAATTACCGGGATATCTGTTAAATAAAAACTTTTGGAGATTATAGAGGGCCCCATCATTGGGGCTCTTTTATTTTTGTTCAGTGATATAAAATTAATATGCGATCAAACTTGATACTTTTCCAGGTTATCCCCGCGATAGGTAGTAACAGCGTTTAGGTGTTGGCTGTCTGAAGCATATAAAAATGTATTTATACCCCAGAGTAACGGCTCGTAACAGATGTAGCAGTCTATATAATGCAATAAATTGTTTTTTACTGCATTTTATTGACGGGAATTGACGGATTTTGCAAAAAAAAGTGATTCACTTAGTGTATCGAAAATAATTGTTATTGCGGCAATATCGTATTCCTGTTTCTCAACCAATGGTCGGCAATAACCAATGCCGCCATGGCTTCAACAATAGGTACCGCGCGCGGCACAACACAAGGGTCGTGGCGGCCCTTGCCCGATATTTCGGCAGCGTTACCGGCAGCGTCAACCGTTGCCTGGTTATGCATAATGGTGGCAACAGGTTTAAAGGCCACTTTAAAGTCGATAGGCATGCCATTGCTGATACCGCCCTGGATACCACCGGAATAGTTGGTGATGGTCTTGACGTCGCCTAAATGGTTCTTAACGAAGATGTCATTATGTTCAGACCCGCGCATCTCACTGCCTTCAAAGCCCGAACCAAATTCAAAGCCATGTACCGCGTTGATACTCAGCATAGCTTTGCCTAATTCAGCGTGTAGTTTATCAAATACGGGTTCGCCTAAACCAACCGAGCAATTCAAGATATGGCAACTCACTTTACCGCCAACGGTATCGCCATCCTTACGCACCGAATCAATGAACTCGATCATTTCTTCGGCTGTCGCCGGATCAGCGCAGCGTACAATGTTTTTCTCGCGCTGGTCAATAAACTCCTGGGCGTCTTTTATTTCGACGTTAGGGGCGTTTATTTTGCCTACGCTGCTTACGTGGGCTACTATTTCTATCCCCTGGGTTTTAAGTAATAGCTTGGCCAAAGCGCCGGCTGCTACCCGAGCCGCGGTTTCGCGGGCTGATGAGCGGCCACCACCACGATGATCACGGATACCATACTTGGTTTGATAAGTATAATCGGCATGCGACGGGCGGAACACATCGGTATTATGACTATAATCCTTACTGCGCTGGTCCTCGTTAGGGATCAGCATCATGATTGGCGTACCCGTAGTTTTACCTTCAAACACACCCGAAAGGATCCTTACCGTATCGCTTTCTTTACGCTGTGTGGTAATTTTTGACTGGCCCGGCTTGCGTTTATCCAACTCGGATTGGATATATTCCATATCCACCGGTAACTGCGACGGGCAACCGTCAATAATTACGCCTATAGCTTCGCCATGCGATTCGCCAAATGTGGTTATCCTGAATAATTGCCCGAAAGAATTGCCTGCCATATAGCCCCCTCTAAATCTCCCCCGGTAGGGGAGACTTGAATTTTAGTTAGTGTATAATTAATTTAAAAGCCCTCCCTACCGGGGAGGGTTGGGAGGGGCTTATATTTCCTCTACAACAAACCCTACCTTTTCCAGGTCTGTCCAGAAAGCAGGGTATGATTTTTCAACTACCAGCGCGTCTTCAACCTCCAGCTCCGGTATTACCAGCGCAAGTGGCGCAAAGGCCATTGCCATGCGGTGGTCGTCGTAAGTATTGATGAACATGCGCTGCGGAATGAATTTTTCGCTGCAATCCAGTTTATAAACCTCGCCTTTTTCTATTAGCTTAACGCCCATTTTGCCCAGCTCGTTTTGTAAGGCCTTTATGCGGTCAGTCTCTTTGATCTTTAACGTTTCCAAACCGGTAAAAGTAGCTTCATGGTTTAAAGCCGCGCATACCACAATGATGGTTTGCGCCAGGTCAGGGCATTCCTTTAAGTCGAATATTTTGCGGGTGATAGGCTTTGCCTCTTTTACAAGGTGTACACCACCATCCCTAAATTGTGATGTGATGCCAAAATTAGCCATGATCTCGGTAATAACGCTATCGCCTTGCTTGCTATATTGAGTTAATCCATGTAAAAACAGATCGGCTTCATCGGCCAATGCGGCTATGGCATACCAATAAGACGCGGCGCTCCAATCCGGCTCGACAGGTAAAACTGTTTCCTTAAACTCCTGGTGAGCTATGCTGATCACATTATCGTTCCACTCATGCCTGATACCGGCCTGTTCCAGCATAGCCAAGGTCATTTCAACATAAGGGCGCGATGTTAGGTCGCCTTCAATGTGGAGTTCTAAACCCATTGGCAATTTAGGAGCAATTAACAACAGCGCCGTAATATACTGACTGCTGATGTTTCCTTTTATGCTGATACTATTAGTAGCCTGCTGGATATTACCTTTTATGCGGATAGGGGGAAACCCCTCATTTTCCTCATAGCTGATCTCTGCACCCAGTTTGCGTAACGCATCAACCAGGATACCGATAGGTCGTTGTTTCATGCGTTCGCTGCCGGTTAAAACAACTTCTTCATCCTGTAAGGTATAATAAGCTGTTAAAAAGCGCATAGCTGTACCGGCAGGGCCAATGTTTACAATTTTATGCTCTAATTGGTGGGTTATGGGTTGCGACTCATAACCCACCGTTTGTAAAGTTAAACCCAATACTTTCGACAAAGTAACGGCATCCGCCGCGTCAGAAATATTTTCAACGCGTACTTTATCATTACTTAAAGCCTCAATGATCAGTGCGCGGTTGCACTCACTTTTTGATCCGGTAAGATGCACCTCGCCATTTACTGACCTGGTAGTTTTAGTAAGCAGAATATTCTGACTCATGATGTTATTAAACGTGCGTAAGTTTTTCTGCCTGCTGGCCTGCTACCTGGTCTGCATTCATTACTTCTGTTTGTTTACGAATAGATTCGCTGTGTAGCAACTCTAATAATTTTTCTGTAAAATCAGGGCTTAACTTTAATGCTTTACCGTAGTTTACACGTTTTGTTAATATTTCATCCCAACGGCCAACTTGCAAAATAGTAATGTTGTTATCTTTTTTGTATGTGCCAATTTGCTCGGCAATTTTCATACGTTCAGCAATTTTCTGGATGATCAGGTCGTCAATTTTATCGATACTATTGCGCAGTTCGCCTAATTTATCATTAACCTGCTCATTGCTGGTTTCAGGTTTACGCAGGGTTAAATGATCGATCAGATCAGCTAACGCAGACGGCGTAACTTGTTGTTTAGCATCTGTCCAGGCTACACTCGGGTCAATATGCGACTCGATCATTAATCCTTGCATATCCAGATCCAACGCTTTTTGCGAAACATAACCTATCAGGTCACGATTGCCTGAGATGTGGCTTGGATCGCAAATTAATGGTAAATGTGGGGCAAGTGTTTTTAAATGGATAGCGATATCCCACATCGGCTCATTACGGAAAGCTGATTTTTCGTATGACGAAAACCCGCGGTGTATAGCTGCCAATTTAGTGATGCCGGCGTTATTGATACGCTCTAAAGCGCCAATCCACAATGAAATATCAGGGTTAACCGGATTTTTAACCATTACAGGGATGTCAACTCCTTTTAAAGCGTCTGCTATTTCCTGTACGGTAAATGGGTTAGCTGTTGAACGGGCACCTACCCATAAAATATCAACACCTGCTTTTAAAGCTTCTTCTACGTGTTTTGCGGTTGCAACCTCAACAGCTGTAGGTAAGCCTGTTTCTGCTTTAGCACGTTTTAACCACTCTAAGCCAATGCTGCCAATGCCTTCAAACTCGCCCGGACGGGTACGTGGTTTCCAGATACCTGCACGTAACGCGGTAACGCGGCCGGTATTTTTTAATAAATGAGCTGTAGCTACCAACTGATCTTCAGTTTCTGCGCTGCACGGACCGGCTATTAACAGAGGTTCTTTAGTTGCTGTTATCCAGGTATCTAATGGTTGGATGTTTAAATTAAGTTTCATTTTTTTATAGTATTATAATCTCTTTTATAATTTGGTTGATTGCTTCTATTTTACTAATTTCTTTATGCTGATGTATTTACGCTCGGGTTTGGCAGGCGCAATGTTAAGCGCTTTTTCTGAGCCACTTTCATCATCGTGGCGTTGATACTCGCCAAGGATATTAAAGTTATGCGTATACTTTAATATCTGTTTCACGGCACTGTCATACTGCTTGGTTTCTTCCCACTCTACATCAACATAAAAGTTATACTCATTACGTTTACCTAAAACCGGCATAGACTGGATCTTACTCATGTTTACACTCTGGTTAGCAAAAATATTTAACACTTTAGCTAAAGCGCCAACCTGGTTACTTACCTGGAAACATAATGATGCTTTATTGGCAGGTTTTTTAACAGCTCTTTCATGGGTTGTCAATATCAAAAAACGGGTGAAATTCTTCTTGTTCGATTCTATCCTGCGTTCTAAAATATCAAGCTCATATAATTTAGCTGCTAACGAATTGGCAATGGCTACGGTGTCGGTAAGCTTTTCGTCATGGATACGTTTGGCACAGGCCGCGGTATCATTGCTTTCGACAATTTGCAGGTGCGGGTATTCATCAAAAAAATCAATACACTGGCGTATCGCTATGGGGTGTGAGGTTACATATTTAACGTTCTCGAAGGCCACACCAGGCAATGCCATCAGGTGTAATTGGATAGGCAGGTAAATTTCGCCAATAACCGGGAAGTTGTAATTTAACAGCAAAGAGTAATTGGGTAATATACTACCTGCAATGCTGTTCTCTATCGCCATCACCACATAATCGGCCTCGTTATTCTCTAAGGCATCAAATGTCTGCTTAAAAGAGTTGCATTCAATAGTCTGGATATTTTCTCCAAAATATTTAAAGGCCGCCTCTTCATGAAACGAAGCACGGATCCCCTGTATGGCAACTCTTGGTTTATCTTTTTTCATAATTGTGTTAAAACAAAAAATCCCGGCTGTTATGCCGGGACTTTTCAATTTCTTTATATGTGTTTAGTGCATATTAGTCCCGGCTCTTACTTAGTAAAGTAAAAGTAGTAACCATAAAAATATGCACTTGTTAATTTCATTGTGTCTTTTTAATTACGGCGTAAATGTAGCAGTTAAATTTGACTTGTCAATAGAAAAATTTATTTATTTAAAAATAGTCAAAGAAAAACAAATTTTATGGGGTGATTAGAATAAAAACCTATTTCAAATTAGTATTCCAACATCGCGTAGTAGTTCAAACCTTCCACCAACTCGTCGTTAGTACAAATGTTATCAATATTAAACTGGCCAATAGCACTTAACAGCGTACAGTTTATTTTGCCGTTTTGATTCTTTTTATCTTTAAGCATGTATTCTAACAGCGTATCATTATACTCGGTTTTTAGCTCGTATCTTGGGTACAGGTTGCTTAAAGTTTCGGTTATTTCTGCCAGCTCGTCTGCACTTAAACCTGTTTTTTTATAGGATAAGTAAGCTTCGCAGATCATGCCTATCGCAATAGCCTCGCCATGCGACAGTGAATCCTCATCATTGATCAACGAATAGGTTTCGACAGCGTGGCCGATAGTATGACCAAAATTTAATGATTTGCGGATGTTTTTTTCATGCGGATCTTCCAGTACCACCTTGTTTTTTATAGCTACCGATTTGTACACCAATTCGGCAGTAGGATTGTCCAGATCGCTTTCTTTAAGCAGATTCCAGTAGGCGGCATCGCAAATAAGGCCGTGTTTCAACATTTCTGCAGTGCCCGATAATATTTGGCGTGCAGGTAACGTCCTTAAAAACTCATAATCTATAAATACGGCTTTGGGCTGGGTAAATGTGCCTATTATGTTTTTAATGCTGTCAATGTCAATGCCGGTTTTACCACCAACTGACGCATCAACTTGTGATAGCAGGGTAGTAGGCACGTGTACAAAGTCAATACCCCGTTTAAAGGTGGATGCTGCAAAGCCACCCAGGTCGCTTATAACACCGCCACCCAGGTTAATTAATAAACTTTGCCTGTCGGCGCCAAAGTCTATCAGCATTTTCCATACGCCTATGCAAAAATCAATATCCTTGCTTTCTTCGCCGGCGTTTATTTCAATAACATCAAAATTATCCGGGTTACCTAATTTTTCTCTTAAACGCGGAAGGCAATATATTGCCGTATTCTCGTCAGTTAAAACAAAGAAACGTGAGTACCGGCCCTGCTCTATAAAATTTGCCAGTTCGCTAAGGCTGTTCTCGAAATATATATTGTATTTATTGCTTTGTATGGTGTCCATAACATCAATTGTGCAGGTATCCGTATCTATTGTGCTCATAAAAATCAAATCACTTTTATTTTGTTACCTCTAAATTCAACTACGTCGCCTTTTTTTACTTTTAAGCGTTTTCGGTAGTCAACTTCGCCATTATGTTTTACTTCTCCCTCATCTACAACTATTTGCGCTTCACCACCGGTTGATACCAGGTTGGTAGCTTTTAATAATTGTATCATTGGGATATAATCGCCGGTAACTTTAAACTCTATCATCAGGGCGCAAAAATAAACTATTCGCAGAATAATGAGTTATCTAACTATCATTTTATAATTTTGCAACACGCTAATGGTTCATAGTTGACTATCTTATTGGTTGGATAGACAGCAGTATCATGACCCATCGACATATAATATGACTCAAAAACACAGCCTATCTTTTGAAAATACGGAGATCGCTTTCCGTCATTCGTCAAATGCTGATCTGAAACGTGCCTACTGGTTGTTTAAGATAATTAATGTTAACTTCCTTGTAAAAATTGGCCCGCCCATAACCAATTTTGCTATTAAGATAGGTTTACCTATTAAAGGATTAATTAAAGCTACCATATTTCAACATTTCTGTGGTGGCGAAACTATCCGCGAATGCGAAAAAACAATCAAATCACTTGAAAGCGGGGGGGTAGGTACCATATTGGATTATTCGATTGAAGGAGAGGATGACGAGCAGGTTTTTGACGATACCCGTGAAGAGATCGTTCGTACCATAAAACGGGCTGCAAAAGACAAGGCTATCCCTATCACGGTATTTAAAGTGACCGGTGTTGGCCGCTTTGGGCTGTTAGAAAAGCTTGACGCCGGTACCGCACTCACCAATGCCGAACAACTTGAATGGCAAAAAGTACAAGATAGGGTGCTGGCCATTTGTGAGAAAGCATATGCTGTTAGCGTACCTGTAATGATAGATGCAGAAGAAACCTGGATCCAGGATACCATTGATCTGCTGGCGCTGAACATGATGCGCAAATTCAATAAGCAAAAAGCAATTGTATATAACACTTACCAGCTTTACAGGCATGATAAGTTAGAATCGTTGATGAACGATAATGAGGTAGCCGTAAAAGAAAATTTTATCCTGGGTGCAAAACTGGTGCGTGGCGCTTACATGGAAAAAGAACGCAAACGCGCCGAAGAACAGGGCTATCCATCGCCTATACAACCCACCAAAGAGGCCAGCGACAGGGATTTTAACCTGGCACTTGATTATTGTACTGATCATATAAAAACTATCGCGTTTGTAGCCGGTACACATAATGAGGATAGCTGCCGGTTACTTACCGAGCAGTTGGACGCCAAAAATATCGACCATAAAAATCCTCATGTATATTTTGCCCAGTTATTGGGTATGAGCGATAACCTGAGCTTTAACCTGGCCGATGCTGATTACAACGTAGCTAAATATGTTCCGTATGGGCCGATAAAAGCTGTGCTGCCATATCTTTTCCGCCGTGCGCAGGAGAATACCGCTATTGCCGGCCAAATGAGCCGTGAACTGGGTTTGATAGTTAAAGAAGTTAAAAGACGAAAACTATAAGTTTTGCTTGTATTACTACAATATTGACCTAGTATATACGATCAAGTGCGAATAACATCTGTATCAACCGGTGTATAGCCCAACAATCTGCTCATGGTAAGAATCTGCCCTTTATGATGAAATTCGTGCGTAATACCATGGGTAAATAATTGCAGCGGGGTTAAGGTTACCATATATGTGGTGCGTGGCAGGTTTTGCGTAAAAGGTTTTGTATAATCTGCACTATAGCGTATTAAAAAATCATCGACTATGGCATCAACCAATTGATAGGCTTTTTCAATAGCGTCCATGTCTTTAATGTCGGCGGCCTTAACAAATTCTAAATCTGTGCTTTTATCTAATTGAGCCAGCCAATGTATGTAGGTGTTGGCATTATGAACCAGCATCCCTATAATGGTATTATTATTAAACGCTGCAACTACCTTAAAAAGATCGGCGCTGTCCATACTTCTGCAATAATTAAATAATGCTTCCCTGGCACTTTTAATTTCATTATACTGCGCTAATAAAAGGGAATTCATAACTATAATAATCCGTTGATACTAAAGTATTTTTGTAATGTATCGGGCGCGGTCATCAGATAGGTTTGCAAGCCCAGTTTTTTGGCAGTTTCTAAGTGTTGCGGGCTATCATCAATGAATAAGGTTTCCGCGGGGTCCAGATGGTTTTCCTGCAATACTTGTTCAAAAATTTCGGCATCGGGCTTACGCTTACCTACAAGGTGTGAATAATAGACCTTTTCGAAAAGATGGCTGTTATCATCTATATTATATTCGCGTTTCAAATAACCGTGAACATAATCGTAGTGAATAGCATTGATATTGCTCAATAAAAAAGTGCGGTATTTATTTTTAACCTGGAGCAATACTTCATGATTTCCTTTTGGGATGCCCACAAAAATTCTATTCCAGGCATCGTCAATTTGCTCGTCGGTAAGTTCGGGTTTGTGCGTTAACTCCCTGATACGATCCCTAAAAGCAGCAGGGCTTATCTGGCCACGTTCTAAGGCATTAAAAACGTCATCCTGCTGCCTGTGCCCGTAAAACTCGTCGGCATTGGTAATACCCAGTTTTTTCCAGGCTTCGGCAACCCGGGTAAAATCTATATTAAAAATTACGTTGCCGTAATCAAAAATGATGTTTTTAATGGTGTTCATGAATCAATTAAATGTATCGGTATCCTATTGCAATTATAGCTAATAAAAATAAGTGGCGTTATAAATTTTCGGTAAGTGCTTTCATTTTATCTAAACCGGTTTTAGCGACCAATAGCGCGTCTTGCTTGTAATAGTTCTCGTTAAAAACCTCGAGCGAAATTACCACCGGTTTATCCGGATTTTTTATAGTTCGCAATATTTGCTTTAGCGGAGCGACGCCATCGCCGGGATAAATCCTGTCGGGCTCTGAAATTTTTCCAGGTGCTATGCCCGCAGGGTAATCATTTATATGAAATACCTCTATAGCATTTTTGCCTACAAAAGGTAAACTATCCAAACTCGAACCGCCCTTATAAATATGAAAAGCATCTAAAAGTACCAATGCATTTTTATGCCCGCTTTCGGTAGCGACGTATAGTACCTGGCTTATCTTTTTCAGGTTATTTGATGATCCCCACATTTCCACCATTGGAGTAACGCCGGTTTTATCGCCCAGCTCCAGGATAGCACGATAGCGGTCTGTAATTGCATTCAGGTCAATCAGCGGCAGCCCCGTAGCCCCGGATGGCGGTGCAGCAATACGCGTACAACCGATTTTGGCCAGTAGATCCATTTCGCGGTAAAGCTGCTCCAATGCCTGCTTGCGGGTAGTATCATCGTCAACCATCCATTGGGCAAAGCCTATAGCATTTTCAACTTTTACGCCTAAGCTGTCAATTATCTGCTTTGCTTCCAATGTTGAACCGCCGTTTTGCAGAAATATTTTAAAACTATCCAGCCAAATCTCTACAGAAGTAAACCCGGCCCTTGCTGCAACCTGGATCTCTTTGATAAAGCCCAATTTTTGTCCGCGAATGGTACTCATATTCAATGAGTATTTAAATGCGGACCCGGTCTTTTTTGGAACATTCATAGCTGATGCCGGCTTATTTAACAATGCAGCGCCGGCGGTTAAGCCCAGGGTTTGCAGAGCCTGGCGGCGATTTTGTGATAACTTATTCATAATTAGCAAAAGTTAGGCTTAAATGAGCCGTCATCAAAAATATGCTATTTTTAATAAAATAGACTTTGTAAATTGAAGGCAAAGTTGTAACATTGCAGCCTGAAATTTAACAAAATTTCTGCGCGCCTATAGCTCAGTTGGTTAGAGTAGAAGACTCATAATCTTTTGGTCCCTGGTTCGAGCCCAGGTGGGCGCACTTCTAAAAAAGGCCGTTTTTGATATCAGAAACGGCCTTTTTTTGTTTCTAAACGCGAAATAGGATCCTTCGCCGCACTGTTACTGTAACACTTTTGTAACAGGATTTACACGTTTTTTTGTTGAATTGCACATGGGTGTGTTACAACTGTGTTACAGCCCGTGTAGCACAAATTGTAAATCGATGGCTACAATTAGCGCCAAAGTATTCGAACACCACCAAAAAATGGATGGTACGTTTAATGTTAAAATCTGTCTTTATCACAAAGGCCTCCGCAGGTATTTAGACACCTCCCATTTTGTAAGCAAAAGACAGATGGACGGCAGTTTTAATATTAAGGATAGGGTTCTTAAAAGAGTCGTTGAAGACTCACTTGACAGGTACCGGGAAGCGATCAGCTTGTTAGGGAGTAAAATTGAATTCTTCACCTGTGAATCGTTATTGCAGTATTTGGACGACACAGAGATCGACTTCATTAAATTCTGCGGCGAACACATCGACCAGCTAAGAAAGGAAAATCGGGGTGGAACTGCGAATACCCACAGGGTAGTCCGCAACAGCCTGATCGACTATTTTGGAAGAGGATCAGTTTCTATCAATGAGATTCATTCCAACATGCTTTACTCTTATGAGAGATACTTACGATCCGAAAGAAAAATCACCCGCATCAATCAATTCGGCACGGAAATAAACACAGTTGAGAACGGCTTGTCCGACAGCGGGCTTCATAATCACATGCGTGACCTGCGAACCCTATTTAACGCCGCTTGCCGCCATTATAACAACGAAGACCTTGGGCTTTATAAGATAAAGCACTATCCCTTTAAAAAGTATAAAATAGGCTCCGCCCCTTTAACCAAGAAACGTAACATTACCATCGAACAAATTAAATTAATAAGGGATAGCCAGGTTAAAGCTGGCAGCCGGGCAGAATTAGCAAGGGATCTATTTATGCTCTCTTTTTACCTATGCGGTATGAATGCGGTGGATTTTATATCATTTGAGCGAAAAAGATATCAAACGCGACCGAATAGATTATAACCGCGCTAAAACTAAAGGCCGGAGAAAAGACAGAGCATTTATCAGTATAAGGCTGATTGATAAAGCCAAATGCGGTAATTAACAATGTGGTTTATGGTAAAGAATCGAAGTCCTTCATTGAAAAAACTTCAAGCGAAATTAAATGTCAAAATGTAACAATTTCTGAATTATTCACCAGTCTGAATGATATATATAATTTAAATGGCGAGTTATTTATTGACAATACAGGCTTAATTAAAAAAGTATCAATTGATTTGAAACTACCGAAAAACTCGACCGTAACAATGGAGGTTATCAAAGCTATGTTAGAACGTGACTATGGATTAAAATTCAAAAAGAAAAAAGGAAAATACCCCATTTTGATCTTAAACGATTTAAATATATAATAAAAAGGGAGTGCAATTATCGCACTCCCTTTCCTGTTAGTTATGTTTTATTGTGGCAGTAAGCGGATCGCCTTGTTGTCCACTAACTAATGTGCCAGTTGAGCAGGTTGCCCCGGCACCGGAACAACCAAAACGATCCTCTGCATCGGCGACATCTGAAGTGACATTGTCAGACCACTTATAAGTAGGATCATCAAACTTCTTGGGAGCTGCGTGAATTTTTTGAACCATTGCGCCGCCAATGCCAACAGTAAATAGTAATGCCAGCATGCTAATTTTTAACTTTTTCATGATTTTCTGTATGAGTTTAATAATTACGCCATTGATTTAAATTACAGGCAATGACACCACCTGTCCTTACGCGCGTGAAAGTATTTTGTGACCATCGTTGGCTGGGTTTCCAGGCTTCAATGTGGTATATCTTTTTAAGAATTTTATTGAAATTATCCCGCCTAATATCAAAAAGGCGTTAAATACCTCGAATGTTCTCCCCATAATCTCAATTGGTATAAAATGATGAGTTTTGAAGTTTATGATGAATTAAGTGAAGCCTCCTTTCAATATTTAATGAGAACCCAATAATATGGATTTGACTGATAAATAAATGTAAGTCCCAGCTAGCTGTATATTTTTTTGCTGGGTAAAATGGAACTATATGATAGCCCAATGCGAAATCCATGCCGGATAGTACCGCTGAGAAAAATTCCCTAATTTTACAGATACCAACATTTACGCGCATGTGGGATTCCTGTATTTATCAGTAAGCTGCTTGGCATTGGTCGCCGGTTTAGCGGCACACCAGAGCAATATTTGACCATGGTAGAATATATGGCCAAGAAAAATAACCCAGAAAATAGTGAAGAAGAATTACTGCAATGGGGGAGATTATGGAAAAAGTGATGAAGGTGAACCTGAATCCTTACAGAGATTTCAGAGAACTTGCTAAAAAAGGCGTACCTGATTATTCTATGGTGGAAAAAGTCGATGGCAAGGTAAAAGAAATATAGCAACGCTGCGACTTAAAGCAGGCAATCTACGGCCCCAATGCTGACCTTGGGAATGATGAGTCATGAAAAGTTACTTGCGAGCACTTTAAAGGCTCAAAAGTAAATTTCCGGGCCATTGGGACAACTATAAATCAAATAATGCCAATTGCTGTTTATATTTTCCCGGCGCTATACCCGTAATTTTTTTGAACATCTTTGAAAAGTAAAACACATTTTCAAAGCCACTATGCGCTGCTATCTGGGCAAAGGTCATTTGGGTCGTTACGATTAAATACTGAGCTCTTTCAATCCTTTTTTGATTGATGTAACTTACCGGTCTTTCGCCAGTATGCTGTTGAAACAGGCGCGAAAAGTAGTCGCTGTTTTGATTAGCCCTTTTAGCGAGACCGGAAACGGAAAGTTCCTTATGAAGATTTAGCTGAATGTGACTTATTGTATCTAAAATTTTAACGGGTATTTGGCTTTCTTCTTTGTGTTTGAAGATTTCCGGTGTCAAAAATCGGGAGATCAATTGCAATATAATTCCCTGTGTCTCCAGGAATGTCGATACATTTTGTCGGTTATTGAGCTCTTGATATTCCTTGTAAAAAATATCCTTTTCATATATGCTTGGGTTATCAGACCGGTTGATCCCCCGACCAGGATTGATCTCCAGCAGCCGGATAAAGTTTTGAGCGTCTATATCGGTCGCTTTCACCTTTAAGATTGACCTGTTATTTGCGAACAAAGACATACCATCTGAAGATTCCTCGAAGAACTGAATGAAATACTGGCTCAGATGGCTTGGACAACTCAGGTTACATAGGGTAAAACTTGGAATGATAAAAAGATAGCCGGGTTCTAGTTGCAAAGTGGCTGTAACATCAGATATCTCACCCGCACCGGCATCAATGTAATACAATCTGTAATAAGGGCTTATAACATTTTTATAGTTCCATTTTGTACCCAAATCGGCGTGGTCAACATTCAGTAAAGAAAAATTGTGTTTTAAAATCCTTTTAAACATGTCTTAAATTTCAAGAAAGATAAGAAAACCTTTTTAAGTAAATGTCGGTTTTGTATAAAACAAAGTCTAATTAAGTCAAATGATTTCGTCCGCCGGTATACTAATTTTGCTCATCAGTCGCGAATCTTTAGATCTAAAGCGACCACCAATTATAACATAAAATAATTTATCATCAGCTAATGGTTAATGAGCATTTATTAGCCGAAAGCAATAAAATGTATATGGAAAGAAGAACCTTAATAAAAGGAATGGCAGCCGGACTGTCTTCACTATATCTTTCAAAAAGTTACGCGGGCCGATTGTTAAAAGCGCCGTATGCTGATCCATTTAAACCTACGTGGGATTCATTAACACAATACCAGGTACCTGATTGGTTTCGCGATGCAAAGTTTGGCATGTGGGCGCATTGGGGGCCGCAGTGCCAGCCCGAGCGCGGCGACTGGTACGCGCGCGGCTTGTACCAGGAGGGCAGCGATCAATACAAATATTACTGCGAAAAATATGGGCATCCGTCTAAGTTTGGCTTTAAAGATGTTATTCATGAATGGAAGGCGGAGAACTGGGACCCTGAAGAATTGATAGGCCTTTATAAAAAAGCAGGAGCCAAATATTTTATGGCGCTGGCTAATCACCACGATAATTTTGATCTGTATAACAGCAAGTACCAGCAATGGAACTCGACACGAATGGGGCCAAAAAAAGACCTGGTAGGCGGCTGGGCTAAAGCCGCCAAACATCATGGCTTAAGATTCGGAGTGAGCGTACATGCTGCGCACGCCTGGAGTTGGATGGAAACGGCGCAACGGGCAGATAAAAATGGGCCAATGGCGGGCATTCCTTACGATGGTAAAGTAACAAAAGCAGATGGAGCCGGTAAATGGTGGAACGGGGAAGATCTGCAGGAACTATATGCGCAAAACCACCCTTTAAGTCAAAATAGTTTGGACGATGGCTCGATCCATCGCCAATGGAACTGGGGCAACGGTGTAGCAACACCTTCAAAAGAATACTGCGAAAAATTTTATAACCGCACTGTTGACCTGATTGATAAGTACGGCCCGGACGTGGTGTATTTTGACGATACCGCTTTGCCGTTATGGCCCGTTAGTGATGCCGGCTTACGGATTGCGGCCCACCTATATAACACAAGCATCAAAAAGCACGGAAAGTTAGACGCCGTAGTTTTCGGTAAGATATTGGACGAACAGCAACGCAAATGCATGGTATGGGATATTGAACGCGGCCAAAGCAACCAGATAGAGGACCAACCCTGGCAAACCGACACCTGCATTGGCGGCTGGCATTATGACCGTCGCATTTATGACCGCAACCAATACAAAAGCGCCAAAACCGTTATACACACACTTATTGATGTGGTTAGCAAAAATGGTAACTTGATGCTTAATATCCCGGTACGCGGCGATGGCACTATAGACGATAAAGAACGTGCCGTAGTGGAAGATATAGCCGCATGGATGCAAATTAACAGCGAAAGTATTTATGGTACCCGGCCATGGAAAATATTCGGTGAAGGGCCGGCGATCGAATCCGCGGCGCCATTAAGCGCACAAGGCTTTAACGAAGGTAAGGGCAAGCCTTTCGGCGCGGCAGATATACGCTTTGTCACTAAAAGAAAAACGCTTTATGCCACACTATTGGGCTGGCCTGTAGATGGCACCGCAATCATAAAAAGCCTTAAAAGCAATGCTGCCGGCAAAGTTGAAAAAGTTACACTGCTTGGCAATCCGCAATCATTAAATTTTGAGCAAACAAATGCCGGATTAAAAGTAAATTTACCGGAACAAGCGCCAGGGAAAAATGCATTTGTATTGAAAATAGAAGGAGCAATCACATAAGTTTTGAAGATTCCTTAACTTGTGCTTTCTACAGTATTTATAACGTTGTAAATAGGCATGAAGCAGTTTATCAATTTATCCTGCTAGTTAAATCCCGATACCAGAATTAATCAATAAGGTAAGTAGAGTGTGACAAATTTAGAATTACCACCAATTTTATTTGGTACAAGTGGCCTCGGAAATCTGTATATCGCCCTCAGTGATACGGATAAAAGGGATATTGTTGCCGAATGTATCAGGCATTCAAAAAAACCTGCCGTATTCGACTCCGCAGGTAAATACGGCGCAGGTTTGGCACTGGAATCTTTAGGTAAATGTTTAAGGCAACTGGAAGTACCGCCAGAAGAAGTGCTGATAAGCAATAAGCTGGGTTGGTTGCGTACTGATCTAACCACGCCGGAACCCACTTTTGAACCTGGCGTTTGGAAAGATCTGCGATACGACGCCCGGCAAAAGATCAGTTATGAAGGAATTTTGGAATGCTACGAACAAGGTAACGCGCTATTGAATGGCTATCAAGCACAGTTGGTTTCAGTGCATGATCCGGATGAATACCTGGCGGGAGCGGCCGATCAGGCGGACAAGGAACAGTGTTACCGGGATATTCTTGGTGCTTACACCGCACTTGCCGAATTAAAAGAATCCGGCAAGGTAAAAGCTGTCGGCATCGGCTCTAAAGATTGGCGGGTAATTGAAAGGATCAGCCGTGACGTTCAGCTGGATTGGGTAATGATCGCCAATAGCATGACCGTACACAGTCATCCGCGCGAACTGGTAATTTTTATGAAAGAGCTGGAAAGTTCGGGCGTAGCTATTATCAATTCTGCCGTTTTCAACGGGGGATTTCTCACGGGATCGGCCTATTATAATTACCAGGCAGTAAATCCCGAAAACCATGCGACACTTTATCAATGGCGGACAGCTTTTAATCAGTTATGCACAGCCTACCAGTTAAAACCGGCTGAAGTGGCTGCTTATTTTGGCCTGAAAGCTCCGGGTGTAAAAAGTATCGCCCTAAATACCACCAATTCAAAAAGAGTGGCCGATAATATCGCTATGGCCGCGGTCAAAATACCCTTGGAATTTTGGAGAGTAATGAGAACGCAGGGTCTAATGGATGAAACTTATCCTTATGAATATTTAAACGAAGATTGATCTATGAAAACATACTATTTGGCACTTGACCTCAAAGACGACCCGCAATTGATTGCGGAATATGAACGATGGCATCAAACCGAAAATGGCTGGCCGGAAATACGAAAAAGTATTTTGGACGCTGACATAACTGATATGCAGATTTATCGTACCGGGAACCGTTTATTCATGGTGATGGAGACCGGTGATGGTTTCGACCCTGTAAATAAAGCGAAACTGGATGCTCAGAACGCTACTGTATTAGAGTGGGAAGAATTAATGTCAAAATTTCAGCAGCCACTTCCCTGGGCCGCCGATGGTGAAAAATGGGTGTTAATGGATAAGATATTTCAACTTTAAAAGATCAATATGAAGATATTAGCTTGCACAGAGCCGGGTAAATTGGTGTATGGTGAAAAAGAAATGCCGATCTTGCAGGCCGGTGAGTCGCTGATCAGAATAAAGCGTATCGGCATATGCGGTACCGACCTGCATGCTTTTGAAGGTACTCAGCCTTTTTTCAACTATCCGAGAATTTTGGGGCATGAATTATCCGGTGAGCTGGCCGACCCAAACGGTGCCGAGGGCTTTGAAAAAGGTGAAGCGGTAACCTTCATACCCTATTTCAATTGTGGTAAATGCATCGCCTGCCGCTCGGGCAAACCTAATTGCTGTACCAGTATAAAAGTTTGCGGCGTACATATCGATGGTGGTATGGTTGAGTATCTTTCAGTACCACAATATTCGCTGGTACATGGTGAAGGGTTGAGTTTTGATGAACTGGCGTTGGTTGAGCCACTCGCCATTGGCGCCCATGGCGTACGGCGTGCAGAAGTGCGATCAGGAGAATATGTACTGGTAATAGGCGCTGGCCCGATAGGTCTGGGTACCATGGAATTTGCCCGTATAGCCGGCGGTAAAGTGATCGCTATGGATATGAACCAGGCTCGCCTTAACTTCTGCCGGGACCGCCTAAAGGTCGACTATCTCATTAATGTCACTACCGATGACGTAACCGCCAAATTAAACGATATCACAGGAGGTGATATGCCAACCGTGGTCATTGATTGTACCGGCAGCCAACGTGCCATTAATAATGGATTCCAGTATATGGCGCATGGTGCACGGTATGTGCTGGTTGGCCTGCAAAAAGGCGAGCTTAGCTTCAGTCATCCGGAATTTCATAAGCGTGAAGCAACGCTGATGAGTAGCCGCAATGCTACCCGCGCCGATTTTGAGCACGTCATTGCTTCTATGAAAAAAGGATTAGTCGATCCAACCAACTATATTACGCACCGCGTAAATTTTGATGAGATCGGGGCAGAATTTGAAAGTTGGCTCGATCCCGCTAATGGGGTAATTAAGGCCATTGTAGAGTTGTGATAGACAATAAAGAATAAAAAAGGAAATTTTAAGAGAAAACGATCCCTGAATTTATCAATCCCGTTTATTATGAATATAATTGAGGGTTATATGTTAACCTCAGTAATTAAAATTAATTTCTTTTAAATGAAGGCTTTTATTTTCGACCTTAACGGAACCATGATCAATGACATGGAATACCATACCACGGCTTGGATGCGGCTACTAAATGGTGAATTAGGCGGCAGTTTTACCTGGGATGAAGTAAAGAAGGAGATGTACGGTAAAAACCCTGAAGTTTTGGTGCGGATCTTTGGGCCGGAACGCTTTACTGCAGAAGCGATGAACAGCTTATCCATGAAGAAAGAAAAGCAATACCAGACAGAATTTTTACCTCATCTCCAGCTATTACCGGGCCTGCATGAATTTTTAGAGGCTGCCTACCAAAAAAACATCCCAATGGCAATTGGCTCGGCAGCCATACCGTTTAATATCGATTATGTACTGGATAATCTTAATATAAGACACTATTTTAAAACCATCGTAAGCGCCGACGATGTGGTGTTGAGCAAACCACACCCGGAGACTTATTTAAAAGCCGCAGAACTCCTGCAAACACCTGCCACAGATTGCATTGTCTTTGAGGACGTACCAAAAGGCGTGGAAGCTGCCTCCAATGCCGGCATGAAAGCGGTTGTACTTACAACCACCCACCAACAACACGAGTTTGCCGAACTGAAAAATGTGTTATTTTTTTCGGATGGCTTTACCGGAGATTTATTTGATAAACTATTGACTGACTAAATGTTATGTCCCACAAAATGATATTATTGGTATCCGATGAACTGATGACACAATACCTTGTCAATGGTAATTAAATCCTTATAGCTTACAAATGGAACAATCATCTCATTTAGTTAAACGCACTGGCGAGTTTTAAGATCACCGGTGTATTAAGCACATAATTAAGGCGAAAAATTTATAATTATTCTGCTAACTTAACAGCGTACCCTAACAGGGCAAGCATTTTAGCTCCGTAACGGCTACCCAATTTACGATACCCTTCAGCAGTGAAATGCAATTTATCATGGGATGTGGTACAGCCTTCGGACGAAATTATATAAGAATTAGGAATGGTTTCCGGTAGCCGGGCAATAATCTTGTTCATAGAAGCGCAGGCACCGCCTTGGTCGGCACTTACAAGTTCCCCCGCAAGTAATGGCACAGCTTTGGGTTTAAGTTTTAGATCTATCACCAAATTGTCATAGATACCCTTTACCTTCCTGGTCCATAACGTATCATTAGTGTTAGACTCGCCCTGGTGAATTAGTATTCCCTTTATAATGCCTTTTTTCTGCGCCATTCGGGCCAGTTCCACCAGCCGTCCATAGGGGTTGCCCTCGTATTCCGCAATCATGTTTTTCATCCAGTCGGGTACGGTTGTGACATAGGATTGGAAGTTGTCCTTTTCAAATAGCTCGATCCTCGAACCGCCCACAGAAACATTGATAATACCTATTTTTACCTTTTTAGGCAGATTCGCAACAAGGGTCCGGCCAAAATAATCGGCAGGAGTTAATCCGGTCTTACACCGGCACAAAGGCGGCACGGCGGTATACCAGGTATCTTTCATCCTGCCAAGATCCGGACAATCCACGGCCTGTAATACTTTGAATCGCGGATCGATTCCTGCCGTATCCTGAGCTTCGAACCTGGCGTTCCCCTCCATATTGGATTGACCAAAGCACAAAAATATATAGAACTTGGAGTCTTGCGCAACACCCTTTCCGGCGGTCAGCAACAAAGCAAAGAACAAACAATATCTTTTCACAGTCATGACATTAGTTCAAAACTGAAATAACTAAGGTTTAAATATCAACTGCGCAAACATATACAAACCGTCCTTCCAAACTTTAAAGTCATGTACGCCCGGCTCTATATAATAAATATGCGGGACACCTTTTGCTTCGAGATATTCATGTGTCCGTTTGCTAAAGCTGAGCAGACCGTCGCTGGCTCCGCACGATAGCCAAAGTAATTTCAATTGTTTTTTCGCGGCTTCCGGATCCGGCATAAGTAATTCAGGCGCTTTGGTATTGGGCGCTGAAGAAAACCCACCTACCCATGCAAACTTATCCAAATGGCCCAGCCCGAAGTTGAGCGACTGGCCGCCGCCCATAGATAAGCCAGCGATAGCCCTGTGGTCCTTATCCTTTAAAACTGGGTACGTGCGCTCAATGAATGGGATCAGATCGTTAAGCAGGTCTTTTTCAAAAGTCGCGAAAGCGGCAACCTTGTCTGGTGACATTATATTACCGATGGCGCGGTCTTCCTTCATGGCACGGCCATTGGGCATCACTATAATCATAGGCGTGACTTTACCTTCCGCATACAGGTTATCCAGGATATTCTGCGGACTGCCTCCGTTTAACCATTCTTTTTCATCGCCGCCTATGCCATGCAAAAGATAAAGCACCGGATACTTTTTGTTTTTTGTGTAACCCGGTGGTGTATATACCATAGCCTTGCGTATAGTGTCAACAGTCTGTGAAAAATAGCTAATGCTGTCAATGTTGCCGTGTGCTATATCTGTGTGTAACTGATCAAATCCGGGCAATGGTTGCTTAACCGGTGCTTGCGAAAATACAGTTGAACAAAATGTCATCAGCATTAATAGGCTGACATACAGTAGTCGTGATTTCATAATTTGTTTTATGATTGACATTTATTAATTAATAAGGATTAATGAACAGTTGGTTTAATGATCTGATATTTGCCGCTAAGGTGCATCAAGCTGAACAGATAAAGCAAGCCGTCATAATAGGTATCATAATACCCGTCTTCATACGGTTCCAATTTAGCATTCCAAAGTGCATGCACAAAATCAAGACCGGCGGAATTGCGACTGATGTGTGCAGTGGTGGCCGCCGTCGCCACCAAGCCGATAGAATGCCTTAGCTTCTTAATACTTCCGGCCTGAAGAATAAATTCCGGGCGCGAACCATCGAGGTTGAATTGATCTTCAAAGGAGTTTATTCCTTTGGACCGGAGGAAGTCCTGGAACCTGGTCGCATATAACTTTTGCCAGTTTCTATCCTTGCCGAACCAGACATAGTCCATGGTAATATTCATAGGCACTCGCCAGGAGTCATAACGGAAACCGGCAGGCATCCAGCTGGTTGGATGCGGCTTTCCGGAAAATTCGGCATAGTCAGAATTAAGTGCAGTAACAGGGTCGCAGGCTCTATGCAAAAAAGCACGCGATGTGTCCGCACAATCTTTATAAAATTGTTCGTGGTCATCTTTGGCATATAGAGCCCATATTTCGTAGAACGCGGGTAAATGATACGACGGATCGGTCCAGTTGTAGTTACCTCCTTCAGGGACAAAACTGATCTGTTTATGCGCTGTATTGATCAGGGTATAAATGTTCCCCGTCCCGTCTTTCTTCCACATAGCGTCCAGTATGTTTCGGGCTTCAGCGTAATAGTTGATGCCTGTATCATTTCCCCACCGGTTAGCAGCAAATAAAAGGTCCGTAATAAAATAGAGTTCGCCGTCCGACGCTGATCCCTCAGAATTACGTTTCATGGTTTGTGGGTTGATGCTCCAGGCGAAATATCCTTGCCGCGGCCCAGACTGATGTTGAAGGTATTTTTTTGACCACCGCCATATGCGGTCAAAAACTTCTTTTTTGTCCAACTGTACCGCAATCATCATTCCATAAGACAGGCCTTCGGTCCTTGCATCATGATTCTTGACATCTGATATGTAGGCCATAGAATCGCCTACCGTAAAATAAACCCGGTCTGGCCCTTCAAATATAGTTTGATAAGCATCCGCTATTTTCCGGTCGATGGCTGCCTGGCTATAGCCAGCCAGTTTAAAAATATTGGGGTAGGTACCCGATTCGATCGAGGGCTTAGAGATTTCCCAAACTTTTAACCTCTTTGATTGACTGGCAGCAATACCAGGCAACAGGGTGTATATCATTAACGCCAATAATACTTTTTTCATAATCAAAACATATTTTCCGTTAATACAAAAATTGAATAGCCTTGACTGCGATATTCCGGGCCGTTCCGGTAGGGAACTTAACAAATACATCATGCTGTCCACTTATCTTCTTTATTACACTGCGGTAAGACTTCCAGCCAGTCGAACGTTTGATCGGGATGCTGGCTATCAGGGTTCCTTTTTCCAGATCATCGAGCCATATTTCAAGTTGCCCCCCGACCTTCGCATTCGCAGTGACACTGACCGCTTTCGGTTGGTGTCCTATTTCAACGCCGGACAGCATAAACCAGCCACCATAAACGGAGGTATTAGTAACCCCGGCCTCCGTCCCATAAGGGAGTCTCGTTACCCCGTAATAATTGCTGTAGCCAATCGCTGGTAATGCCGAACCGCCGTCTTTACAAATAAAGCAATCAAAGTCGGCAGGTTGCCCTTCGGCAAACAAACCTATACTTGTCCCTACCCAAGAATTGAAAGCGGGTTGTGCTTTGTCCAGGTTTGCTGCGTTGACAGGAGCGCCAAGCGATATCCAGGTTTTACCATCACCGCTGCAGTAGGCGCTTAAAAAATGTTGATACCTTTCCAATTTCAACCATACGATATTACCTAAAGTATTGGGAATGCTGCGCTTTGCCGTATCTAGTTCGAACACGATCTTTTTGCCGTTGTCGTAGCCGGTAAATAATTTCACAACTACTTTTTGGTTTCCGTTGGTTAAGTATATTCCGGCCTGGCTTGCCGCTGAGATTACGTTTACGTCAACCCGGGTAACTGCTGTATAATAATGATCGGTCTCTTTTTGTACCAGGTGGGTTCGTCCGGTATCTGGCATTAGCCTTACCCAGCCTTTTCGGTCGGTGAGGGAATAATTTGTGCTTGCTTTCTTAGTTAGGAAGTGCCAGTTCAGATCAAGTATTTCTTGGTTAAAATAGTCGGTTTTAACACTCCGCCAAGGAATGCCCGACTGTGGCAGATTTGGTTTAATGATCGGTTGGGTAGTTGGCGCCATTCCCCAGGGGCGGTCACCTTCCCAGGTGACGGGATATAACGAGGTTTGACGACCCATTCCGGACCAGTCATCTCCCTCGTATTTTTCGTAACTCTGGCCTATCGTCCACCAGGTTCCGTCAGCCAGCTGAAATGGTGCGGAGATATGGTTTGGGCGGCGAAACCCAACCTTAGGATCGGTTACCGGCTTAAAGAAGTTGCCCAACCGCTCCCATTTAGTCGAGTCGCTGGTCAGTGCGGAGGTTCTTAGAACATACTGTCCGCCCGTAACATCACCGGCAGGGAAATAATAATAAAATCCGTTACGCTTGCACATCACCGGGCCTTCGGCCCAGCTATATTGCAGTCGGGCATTGATCCAGTCCAGGTTGATGACGTTTTCGGTTAATTGCCCGTCCCGGCCCAACGCTTGTAAGCGGTTAATTTTCTGGCCATTTTTGATCACCATATACGGTTTGCCGTCATCATCTACAAATATGGAATTATCATAGCCCAGGTTGCCCGTGGCCGGATTGGATTTAACCTGTACGGGATCGGACCAGGGACCCGAAGGCGAACTGGCTTTACAAAACCATTGCCCGCCGGCAGAAAAGTAGATCCAATAAGATCCGTAAAAATACGTAATGGCGCCTTGCCAGATCCCGGCCGAAGGATGGTCGTTTACCCAAGTTGCCTTAGCCGCAGGCAAAACCCGGCTGATGACTTCCCAGTGCACCAGGTCCCTGGAGTGGTAAATGGGCAGGTATGGGTTAAAATGAAAAGTTGATCCACAATGATAAAAATCATTCCCTACCTTGAGTAAGGTGGGGTCAGGATGATCGCCCGGCAAAACCGGGTTAACGTAAGTCTGTACTCGTTGGTATTTTAGCGTGGAATCGGGGGCCTTAATGGATTGCGACCGGGCCATTGAAACACTGGCTAAGAGTACCAGTGCAAAACTTATTGAACGGTAATGATTCATGATGCTAAGGATTTAATTTCTTTTATAGTAATTGGTTCGTTTAAAAATTGACCACTGACCAATAGGCCTTTTTTCGCTGAAGATTTTCATCAAATAATAGGGGATAAGCTTTTACGATAACCCGGTAGCTCTGGTCGCTTGCTGCCGCTCCTCCGGCTAAACCACCGTTTCTGGAATCCAGCCAACTATAACGATCTGAAACATTCCAAAAAGTAACATTGGTGATCACATTTTTATATGCTCTGAATATTTCAAACAATTCTTTATAGCGCGCCGCCTGCCGATCTGCCAGCGCCGGGGTTAATCCTGAGTCCGCTGGTGCCGGCGCAGTATGGTTTCGCCCTCTGACAGTAATATCCAACTCGGTGATCTGTATTTTTAGCCCAAGGGATGTATAACGGTCCAAAGCCTTGCGAATCAGTTCTGGAGATGGGTTATCAAGTTTCCAATGACCTTGCAAACCCACCCCGGTGATCGGTATCTTGGCATCCACGAGACTTTTTAATAACTTAAATATCTTTTCACGCTTAGTTTCGTTTTCGCTGTTATAGTCATTGTAATAAAGCGCCGCCGACGGATCAGCCGCATGCGCATATTCAAATGCTTTGGGAATAAATTCCTCGCCGCAGATTTTATACCACAATGAATTGCGCAAATAATTATCGGGGTTATCATCAATCGCTTCATTGACCACGTCCCAGGCATAAATTTTGCCTTTAAAGTGCGTAACAACCGCGGTAATATGATCTTTTAGACGCTTTAATAAAACTTCTTTACTTACCTGCCCGCCGGTGCTGTCTTTAAACATCCAGGCAGGGGCCTGGGCATGCCATAACAAATTATGCCCCCTGATACGGATATGATGTTTAATGGCAAAGTCTACGATCGAGTCCGCATTCCGCCAATTGTAAAAATCTTCACGCGGGTGTATTGGCCCCATTTTCATATCGTTCTCCGGAGTGATACTGTTGAATTCTCTGGTGATAAGTTTGGCTTCATCTCCTTTAAGCGCGCGAATATTTACCGCCACGCCGATTGGAAAATATGCCTTGTAATAATCCTTCAAGCCTTTGTCTTCGTCATGGGTCAGCGTTTGACCGCTCACTGTTGTTACCAGGCATACCCAATAAAGCGTACCAATAATTGTGAGCCTTAGCGTGGGTTTTTCTTTCAGTATCATTCTTTGTTTTTTATTTAACTAGTTAGCAGCAGTTACGCGGTCGCTGATATGGAAAAAATCAAAATCTGCCCAACCGCCGGCCGCTTTTGTAGCATAATTGAACAGGGCAAACCGGTAACCCATAAAATGAGGGATCGTATAAGCCATTTTCAGCCGGCTACCCAATACCGTCCATAATTTGCCGTCGAGACTATAATAAAAATCAGCCACATCTTTTTTGTCTGTAAAGTCGCACTCAGCCTTAAAATAAATTACTTTTTGGTTGAGCGGTATTTTTTGCACCTCTACCGGCTTGCCGGTGCCGGCGTTGATCATAACAATCGATTTACTGGTACCCTCTACTTTCACACCCGCCAACCCATAATTCTTTTGTAGAAGGCCTAAGCCGGCGAAATCGCCATCCTGCATATGCGAAACATCCAGCGATGTTGACCCGCTGCACAGCGGGCCAATAGTTCGTTGGGTTAGGGAATTCCTGGCCATCAGAAAATCTGAGTCCACCTTTCCTGTTTTTAACCGCAGAAATCCTTTTCTTTCGGTAACTGACCACAAGGTACCGTCAGGGTTATGGTTCCATTGCCATACCAATGGCAACGACTGATCACCTTTTTTTCGGCTAAACTCATCTGAAGCAACAATCCCTGGTATCAATCCGCGGCTTGCAGGGAGCTCCAACATCTTCGGCACTTTTCCCTTATCCCCTAAAATAGGCCAGCCGTCTTCCCACTTTACAGGCACCAAGTATGGAACTCTTCCTACCGAACCGAAGTCACGGAACAAATAAGCGTACCAGGTGCCGTCCGGTGTATCCACCAAACCACCCTGTGCTACCCCCAGGTCCTGAAAGCCTGTTCTGCCCTCATAAGGCCCCGTAATTTTATCGGCCCGATGAATAACAACCGTGCGCATGCCGCCGCGGGGCCAGGTGATATTAAATAGGTAATATTTGCCATTTATTTTGAACAACTGGGAACCTTCAGCACCTAAACCGCCATTTGTGCCTGATGGCAAGCTGGCATTTTCGATAACTACCTGGTCAATACCGCCCGGTTTGATTCCGGTAACATCGCTGTTAAGCTCTACTAATCTTAATTTTCCGCTGCCCGTAATTATATAGACCTTTCCATCATCATCGAAAAATAACGAGTGATCATGTAAAGCCGGCTTGAAAGCAGCAGCTTTCCAGTGCCCCCGTTCTATATCCTTTGTGCTATAAACGTAGGTCTTACCCGTGGTTTGAGCGAACGTACTTACATAGAACAGGCCGTTGTGGTAGCGAAGGCTACTTGCCCACGACCCGCGCCCGTACGTGCTTTTGCCATTTTTAAGATTGAGTTCGTCCACATTCGCCAGTGTATCATAAGCGTAGCTAACGATCTTCCAGTTCACCAGATCCGTTGATTTCATGATCGGAACACCCGGGCTCATATGCATGGTGGTACTGCTCATATAATAAGTATTGCCAACGCGCAGCACCGAAAGATCCGGTACATCTGCATCGATAATAGGGTTATGAGCCTGCGCTTTTATGATACCAGGCGCTGAAACGAACAGTATCGTAGTAATCAACAGGGTAAGATTTCTTTTTAGCATGAAAATGAGATTAGCAAATACCGAACATCACCAGAATTTAACATAAAGCATAGTCAATAACAATAGCGTTAAAATGATCAAAGCCAGCGTCGAACGTTCTACTTTGAACATGCTGCTGTCTATCTCCAACGCCTTCGCATTTACTTTTGGCCCTGCAAGGCTGACACCAACCATAACGATAATGGTAAATAGGAAGGAAAGTCCCATACAGATCAGGAAAGGGATTTCATAGCCGCCTTTGCCATTTGGAAAAGCGGTGTATAAAATAGTTTCGTTCCCGAATAAGGCGGGCGCATAGTTATTGAACAGTACAGACATAGCAAAGCCGGTTAAGATGCCCGCGATAGCTGCGGCTCCCGTTGTACGTTTCCAAAAGAAACCCAATATAAAAATGGCGAATATTCCCGGGCTAATAAAGCCTGTATATTTTTGAATAAAGGTAAAACCACCCTCGCCGCCGATACCTAAAAGATCTTTCCAGGTCAGCAGTATAGAGAAAACCAATGCCGCAAAAATAGTGACCCTTCCGACGATCACCATCTTCTTTTCACTTGCCTGTTTATCAATGTGTTTCTTATAGATATCTAAAGTGAAAATAGTAGAGATACTGTTTGCCTTACCCGCCAGCGATGCAACAATGGCGGCAGTAAGTGCGGCCACGGAAAGGCCTTTTAAACCCGTCGGTAAAAAGCCCAATACTGCCGAATATGCATTATCCGAGTTAAAATGCCCTCCCGTTAACATCTCTTGTTGCAGACCGCCGTTCTTGTATAAAACATAAGCTGCTATACCCGGCAAGACAACTATTACGGGCATAGTCAGTTTCATTAAACCGGCAAATAAAATGCCGGTACGGGCTGTTTTTAAATTAGCACCTAAGGCCCGTTGTGTAATGTATTGATTACAGCCCCAATAATTAAGATTAACAATCCACTGACCGGCAAAATACATTGCAATACCTGGTAAGGCAAGGTACTTATTGATCTCCACCTGCGAAGCACCGGGTTTGGGTTTAGGCAGTATCATTTTAAAATGGTCAGGGGCGTCCTTCAGCATGGCGGTAAAGCCCGCTAAAGCATTTTTTCCTAACCCAAAATGGTCACTTACCAAGGTCAGGGCAATATAGGTCGTCGCCAGGCCGCCGATCACCAAAACCAATACTTGAATTACATCTGTAAACCCGATAACCTTCATGCCACCTAAGGTTATAAATAAGGCAAATACGGCCAACGCGATAATAATATAATGCATCGAATCCTGATCGCCGCCCGAGAGATTGTTCAACGCTAAGGCGCCTAAAAACAGGATGGAGGTCAAGTTCACAAATACATATAAGAACAGCCAGAAAATAGCCATTACGAAGCTCACCGTTTCGTTGTACCTGGTATGCAGGAACTGCGGCATCGTAAAGATCTTATTCTTCAGGTAAATCGGTATGAACCAGACGGCCACAATAATCAGGGCGATGGCAGCCACCCACTCGTAGGCAGCTACTGCTAAGCCCACAGCAAAACCCTGCCCGCTGGCGCCGATAAACTGTTCGGCGGATATATTAGAGGCGATGAGCGATGCACCGATGGCCCACCAGGTAAGCGATCCCTCAGCAAGAAAAAAGTCCTTACTGTCTGATACGCCTTTGATTTTTTTGCGGCTGTACACCCAGTAACCATAGCTGGATACCAAAATGAAGTAGACCACGAAAATCACATAGTCAATGGTTGAAAATCTATTCATAAACAGGTTTTATTGGTTTAATTAGTGATTGTTTGTGCTTTGAAATGTACAGGCGATCGAAACGCTCCCCATCATTGACCGCCTGTACATATTTATTTACTGCCTATTTATAGGCTACTTCGTTCCATAACAATTCATTCCTGAACTGCGGTATGGTAGTTCCTTCGCCGATCCTTAAAAATTCTATGCCGGCCATATCTGCAAAATCCTGCAGATGTTCGGCCGTAAGATTTTGGCTATAGGCCGTATGGTGCGCGCCGCCGCCATAGATCCAGGCTGCACAGCCCGTTTTCATATCAGGCAACGGCTTCCAAAGTACACGGGCTACTGGTAAGTTAGGCAGGTCTGCAATAGGCTCGACAGCTTCGACCTCATTGATCAGTAAACGGAACCTGTTGCCCATATCGATCAGTGATGCGTTAAGGGCGGCACCCCCTGATACATTAAACACCAAACGTGCCGGGTCAGCCTTGCCGCCAATACCTAGTGGGTGTACCTCTAAAGATGCTTTTCCACTGGCCAGAGAAGCATCTACCTCCAGCATATGTGACCCTAAAACAAGTGAATTATTTGGATCGAAATGATAAGTATAATCTTCCATAAAGGCATTGCCACCCGGTAGTCCGGCACCCATTACCTTGAAGGCCCGTACCAGGGCAGTAGTTTTCCAGTCGCCTTCACCGGCAAATCCATAACCATCTGCCATTAATCGTTGCGCCGCAATGCCTGGCAATTGGATCATGCCATGCAGGTCTTCGAATGTGTCTGAGAAGCCCTTAAAGCCACCGTCAGTTAAAAATTTACGCAGTCCGAGTTCTATCCTGGCCGCCTCATAAACCGATGTATGTTTGGTACCGCCTTTTTTTAGCTCGTCGGCCATCTCATAGCTGGCCTCATATTCGTTAAGTAATGTATTGATCTCCGTGTCGCTCACTGCGTTGATCACCGCTACGAGGTCACCGATCCCGTAAGTATTGACCGCAAATCCAAATTTTAGCTCGGCTTCCACCTTATCGCCATCAGTTACCGCTACAAAACGCATATTGTCGCCAAACCGGGCAAACTTAGCGCCCTGCCAGTCATGCCAGCCTGCGGCAGCACGAGTCCAGGCCGCGATCTGCGCCAGCGCCTCGGGATCCTGCCAATGACCGACAACGACCTTGCGATTAATGCGCATCCGGGATACCATGAAACCGAATTCGCGATCGCCATGAGCGCTTTGGTTAAGGTTCATGAAATCCATGTCTATGCTGCTCCAGGGGATATCACGGTTAAATTGTGTGTGCAGGTGAAGCATCGGTTTTTTAAGGATGTTTAAACCCCTGATCCACATTTTGGCCGGTGAGAACGTGTGCATCCAGGCGATGATGCCGATACAGTTTTCAGTAGTATTTGCCGTTTGAAGGGTCGCATAAATTTCTTCGGTACTCTTTACGACAGGTTGATATACAATTCGAACCGGTATGTTTGCTGCACCATCAATTCCGGTAGCTATTTGCTGTGCATGTTCAGCTACAAGTTTTAAGGTTTCCTCACCGTATAAATGCTGGCTTCCGGTTACTAACCAAACTTCAAATGCTTTAAGATCTATCATGTTTATTAGATTGTTATGTTTATTCAATGTTATTATTAGTTATTTTCAGATGAAAATTTCAATAGGGCAGCACCATGCCGGTTGATGTTTTGTTTGTATGCCGTTGTAAATTGACCGACATCTTTTTTCTTCCAGAGATCACGGACCCTGATTTTGCCTTTAAGACCCAAAGCTGCAAGATCAACCGCTACCTGTTGATCGATATCGCCGATGTTGAATAGCCCGACATAGATATCCCTACTGCCCGGGATGCGTGAGTACCAGATCATGGCATTGGCTGTTTTGTATAATTGTCGCGGGTCGGTCCCTTTTTGGTTGACGGCTAAAACCTCTTCATTGGTCATCAGTTTTAACTCCTGGGTACGGTTTTCCGGCAGATTCCCGCCCAGCATCAGCGGCGAACGATAGATACACCAAAAACTCATATGCGTATATTCCTCATCTTCCGTAAAACGGCTGTACCGCTCGTTGCCAACCGGGCCGCGTTTGCTTAGTTTGCCGATCTGTAGCATATCGCAATCGGGCCAGTGACCAGGCCCGCCTACGCCTTCCCAATTTTTGGCATAATCGAACATGTGTAAAATTTCTTTCCAGTTATCCCAAAAATCGTCAGCCATGCGCCACATATTGGCATATTTGGCCGCGTGTGCCGCCTCTTTAACCGGTGTTTCGCCCGGCGAGAGACTTAAAACGATCGGGCGTCCGCATTGGGCTATTGCTTTATTATAGCCCTCAACCTCGGCGTTACTGTAAGGCCGTGAAAGGTCATCAACCTTGATAAAGTCTACGCCCCAGAAGGCATACAGGTCCAACAGGGAGTTAAGGTATTCCTGCGCGCCGGGCTTCTTCATGTCCAGGCCATACATGTGGTTCATCCACGGACATTTGGAGTTCGTGTCTGCTACCATATCGGCGGTGATGCCATTGGTTCCCTTGACCGGTGACTTTGCCCAGTAAGCTTGACGAGGTATCCCGCGCATGACGTGGATACCAAATTTCAAACCTTTGCCATGAACATAATCGGCCAATGGCTTAAAGCCGGTCCCTCCAAACGCCGACGGGAATTTATTGGGTTGCGGCAACAACCGGCCCCATTTATCCATACTAAGCCAGGGAACATAGGCCCCGTCAGGCAAACGCAGCTGGAAGGGATTGCCTATATTGCTGCCAGGCGGATTGTCATAAGACCATAAGAAGTCGACCACGATATATTGCCAGCCATATGGTTTTAAATATTGGGCCATATAATTGGTATTTGCTTTTACTTCGTCTTCATGTACTGCCGACCCAAAACAATTGTAACTGTTCCAGCCGAGCGGCGGCGTAACCGCTACGGATTGGGCAAAACCGTTCGAACTTATTAAAGCAATCGAAAAAAGGAATAAGATGTTGTGTAGCTTTTTCATTGCTGTCCGTAATAAGAAAGTGGTCCATGTTTGCGTTCAAAGTGTTTCCTGATCAACGCATCTTTTAAGCGTGGAGCAGTACTGGCTATCTGCTCTGTTAAAAGTGCCATTTGAGCCACGCTTTCCAGCACCGCACTATTGTAAACCGCCTTTGCAGCAGTTTTACCCCAGGTAAAAGGCGCATGATTGCCAACCAGCATCATTTCTACCTCATTGTAATCCAGTAGATTTTCATTAAGATAGTTCATAATCTGGAACCCGGTCTGGTATTCATAATCGCCTTCGATCATTTTATCGTCCATAGGGGGGGCGCAAGGCACGTCGACCGTTAAGTGGTCCGCGTGAGTGGTCCCGAAAATAGGAATGCACCGTTGAGATTGTGCCCACGCTGTAGCATAAGTTGAATGGGTGTGTACAATACCGCCGATATTGGGCCAGTGTTTATAAAGTACAGCGTGCGTTTGGGTATCCGATGATGGTCGCAGGTCTCCTTCCACAACCTTGCCATCGAAGTCAACGATCACCATTTTTTCCGGCGACAGGTCCTCATAAGGAACGCCGCTGGGTTTAATGGCAAACACACCAAGCTTCCTGTCAACCGCGCTTACATTACCAAAAGTAAACAGCACCAGGCCTAGTTTGGGCAACTGCATATTGGCCTCATAAGCTTCTAGTCTGATATGTTGGTATTTGCTGCTAACGAGTTGCTTTTCTATCGCCGCGATAGCCGGCGTTGCAGCGATCTGGCCGGCTATAAAGTTGCCCAGGTCCTGATATTTTTGATAGCGAGATGCATAAATAGTCGCGAGTTCTACATTAGGTAAATATTCGGCATCAAACCCACGGCCCATGGCTTGCATGGCATCGGCTACTGTTGGATATATTTCAGCAACTACCGCGGCGAACATCGCCGCCCCCAGCGCGCAGGTATGTTTGAATTGATGAATGCGTATAGGCATTTCCAATATATCAGCCATCATTTGCATAACGAATGGTGATTTTTTGGCTACGCCACCAATACCTATGATGCCTTTAACAGGAATGCCCTCGCTGATGAACCGGTCAACAATGCTTTTAGCACCGAAACAGGTTGCTTCAGCCAGTGAACGGAAGATGCGTGGTGCGTCACTTCCCAATCCCAAACCAGTAATAGCACCCTTGAGTTCTTGGTTTGCATCCGGTGTCCGCCGTCCGTTCAGCCAATCTATCGAGAGTTCGTTATCAAGATCCAAAGGCAGTAAGGCTGCCTGCCGACTCAGTTCCGGGATGATCCGTTCAACCATCTCTGTTTTTAAGGCCTCAGCGGTTTCTGGATCGAGTAGCGCTGATTGCGCTAACACATTATTCAACGGCCACAACAGTACATTTTTAAACCAGGCATAAGTATCTCCGAAGGCGGATTGTCCCGCTTCCAGCCCCGTCATGCCGGGTATGACTGAGCCGTTTACCTGCCCGCAGATGCCTTTAACGAGTTTATCCCCGATTTCTTCGGTAGGGGCAACTAAGATATCGCAGGTGGAGGTGCCCATGACCTTACTTAAATAATAAGGTTCTATCTGTCCGCCAACCGCGCCCATATGAGCGTCAAAAGCGCCGGTTCCAACAACTACGTCAGTAGATAGACCTAACCTTTCGGCCCATTCGGCACTCAGCTTACCGGCAGCCTGGTCAGCTGTATAAGTTTCGGTAAATAGCTTATTGGTCATTCCTTTTAATAAAGGGTCAAGCGTGGCGAAAAAATCATCAGGCGGTAAGCCGCCAAATTCTTCGGCCCATAAAGCTTTGTGCCCGGCTGAACAACGGCCTCGTTTGATTTCCTTTACGTCTGTACCGCCGGTCAATAAGAACGGTATCCAATCACAGTGCTCCACCCACGAATGCAGTGACGCTCTGACCTGTTCATCCACCCTGATAATATGCAGCAACTTGGCCCAGAACCATTCGGAAGAGTAGATCCCGCCGACATATTTTAAGTAATTGATATCGAATTTGGCTGCATGCTCGTTGATCTGGGCCGCTTCAATAACTGATGTATGGTCCTTCCATAAGATGAACATAGCATTAGGATTCTTCTCGAACCCTGGGGTTAAGGCCAGCGGCGTACCCGTTCTGTCTACCGCTACGGGCGTCGAGCCGGTCGTGTCTACCGACAGGCCCTTCACGGCTTTTGCAATGGCTGATCCACCTGCCTTTTGCAAGCAGTCTTTAATCGTGGTTTCCAGCCCCTCTATGTAATCAAGTGGGTGTTGTCTGAAACGGTTCTCGGCAGGGCTGCAATAAGCACCTTGCTGCCAGCGTGGGTAATTAAATACTGACGAGGCTATTTCCTCACCATTAAGTGCGTTAATTAATACGGAGCGAACGGAATCTGAACCATAGTCAACCCCGATCACAAATTGGTCTTCTCTCATTTTGGTTGATAATAAGTGTCTAAATAACACTTATTTTTTCAAAACAAAAAATTTATGAGAAAAAGATTAAAAAAAATCAAATAAATGAAAGAAGGAAACTAAAATTGAAGGGTGTCCGGGCTTGGAAGTATGTTGATAAAAGACTGGAATTTAGTGTAGTAGTTCTGCTTGTTCAGTTGGTAGTAGAACGCTCCACGTTTGGATCCGGCTTTGTCCTTATCTTCCAATTTGATCAATAGGCCGGTAGCTAATACGCGTTTACTAAAGTTTCTTTTATCAATACTGGTGTTGAATACACTTTCATATAGTACCTGCAATTGTGGTAAGGTAAATTTTTCAGGTAAAAGTTCGAAAAGAATAGGGTGAAGCGCAGCCTTATACCTGATCCTTTTTTTTGCAGCCTCAACCATTTCCTGCTGATCGAAAATGAGTTTAGGTACCCGTTTCAGTGGGAACCAATCTGCATGATAATCTTTACTTAATTGGGTCTCGTATTTATTGATGTCAATTAACGCGAAGTAAGCAACTGATACTGTGCGTTCTAATGGATCGCGCTTGGTGCTGCCAAAAGTATAAAGCTGTTCTAAGTAAACCCCCTGCAGGTTGGTAAGTTGTGCTAATACGCGGTTGGCCGCCTGGTCGACACTTTCATTCGGCTGCACAAATCCGCCCATTAAACTCCAATTGCCTTTCTCGGGCTCAAAGTCTCTTTTTATCAGCAAGATCTTTAAAGTCTCGCCATCAAATCCAAAAATGATGCAGTCAACTGCCAATAAAAGCCGGGTCTGTTTGGAATATTTCTGCATTTGATCGGTTAGTACTGCTGCAAATATAGTTTTTTTAGCGGACGATTAACCACTCTTTGTGCGCTTCATATACCTTTTAAATTGAATATTTTTAAGTGTTGATTTAACAATTAAAAATAAATATTATACCTTAGCTTTTAATTTAAAGCAGGCCGGCGATTTTTTATATCAACCAAAATAAACCGCAACAAAGTTTATAGATAATCAACCTGTACGACGATATTTTGCCAATTATAATTTTTGAAAATACCATAATCATGAATTTTTTTTAAAATATAGCTATTAATAGCCCGGTTGTCCGAAGCGGGACTTTCATTTTAAACATGACGGCTATACTTGATCGTTTACAGCAATTAGGCCTGAAATGAAAAACCAGTAACCAATATAAACCAAGCATATAAATACTTAATTGTTATGAAGAGATTTCAATTCCAACAACCGTTTCTAATACTGAGCCTGCTTATGACAGTAATTATTAGCTGCGGCGACCCGGCAACAACAAAAACAACAACTGATGCGGATACGACCATCAAGGCAACTACCACCCTTCGCGCTGATAATTTTGAACAGGAGATTAACTCGAAAAAGGTTAAGCTGTTTACTTTACGTAATAACAAAGGCGCCAGTATGTCCATTACCAATTTCGGCGGCCGTATTGTTAGTTTACTGGTGCCCGACAAAAAGAGCATGTTGACCGATGTTGTTTTGGGTCATGATGACCTGAAAGGCTATCAAACTCAACCTGAAAATTATTTTGGTGCTATCATAGGGCGTTATGCTAACCGCATAGCCAAAGGAAAATTTACCCTGGCTGGTAAAAGCTACCAATTGGATATCAATGATGGCGTTAACACACTACATGGTGGCTTTAATGGGTTTTACAAGCAGGTTTTTGATGCCTATCAACCGGACAGCAGTTCACTCGAATTAAGCTATGTATCCAAAGATGGCGAGGGTGGCTACCCCGGTACTTTAACAGTTAAAGTGGTGTATAACCTCACCTCTGATAACACAGTCCGGATAGTTTACACGGCCAACACAGATAAAAGTACTATCGTGAATATGACAAATCATGCTTATTTTAATTTGAATGGCGAAGGTAAAGGTACTATACTCAACCATCTTCTAAAGATCGGGGCAGAAACGATCACACCAGTTGACACTACACTGATACCTACTGGTAAACTACAGGCGGTAAAAGGTACACCATTCGATTTTACAACCGCTAAAGCTATAGGCGCAAATATTAATGATCACAACGAACAATTAAAAAATGGCAAGGGTTATGACCACAACTTTGTATTGACTAAGCATGCATTAAGCCAGTCGGTGGCAACCGTAATCAGCCCTGAAACCGGCATTGTCATGGACATTTTTACCGAGGAACCAGGTTTACAATTTTACTCCGGTAATTTTATGACCGGCAAAACCCATGATGGAAAAGGAGGAAAGGCTTATGGCTATCGTTCTGCCTTTTGCCTGGAAACGCAACATTTCCCGGACGCACCTAATCAGCCTGCTTTTGCTTCGACGGTATTAAAGCCGGGTCAAACATACCATACAGTTACCGAATATAAGTTCTCGATAAAAAAATAAACTTCCCACCATCTTTATACGGATCAATGAAAAAAGTACCATACAGACGCCAGTTTCTTTTAAGCGCATTAATGATAGTCATGTTAATGCCGACAGTTATGGCTCAAAAGAAATCCGCCTATTTGTTTACCTATTTTACGGGAAACGGCAAGTCGGAAGAAGCAATACATTTCGCCATTAGTAATGACGGTTACCATTATAAAGCGTTAAATAATGACGCACCTGTACTTAATTCAGCAACAATTAGTTCGACTGGTGGCGTGCGAGATCCACATATTTTAAGAGGTGACGATGGTAAGACATTTTTTATGGTGGCGACAGATATGCAGGTTGCAAAAAATGGCTGGGGACCCAACACCGCTATGGTGATGCTTAAGTCTACCGATCTGATTAACTGGGCTTCTAAGATCGTTGATATACCTGCTATGTTTAAAAAATTCGTCGGCGTGAACCGGGTCTGGGCACCGCAGACGATCTATGATTCGCAGCAAAAAAAATATATGTTGTATTGGTCCATGCGGTTTGGCAACCAGGCCGATATTATTTACTATGCTTACGCCAATAAAGATTTCACCGGCCTGGAAGGCGAACCTAAGCAACTCTTTTTTAGCCCTACTAACAGTTCATGCATAGACGCCGATATTATCTTAAAGGACGGCAAATATAACCTGTTCTTTAAGACAGAAGGAGCAGGCAACGGTATCAAAAAAGCGGTATCTGCTAATCTGACCAGTGGCTATGTACTACAAGATAAATATCTCCAGCAAACCACCGACCCTGTGGAAGGGTCAGGCGTTTTTAAATTAAATGAGGGCAATGATTATATCTTAATGTACGACGTATACACTAAAGGCCGCTACCAGTTCACACGCAGTAGTGACTTGGAGAATTTCAAAGTGGTAGACCAGGACATCACTATGGATTTTCATCCAAGACATGGCACGGTACTTCCCATCACTGCAAAAGAATTGCAACGATTGCTGGCCAAATGGGGCGCGGCGGACGATCATAATCCGGTTTTAAAGGGAGAATATGCTGATCCTGAGATATTATATTCAAAAAAAACCGGCAAGTATTACATTTATCCAACCAGCGACGGCTTTACCGGTTGGAGCGGAACTTACTTTAAAGCTTTTTCTTCGTCAGACCTGGTTAACTGGAAGGACGAAGGTGTCATTCTGGACTTACCAAGAGACGTTAGTTGGGGAAAACACAATGCCTGGGCGCCAACCATCGCCGAAAAGAAAATTGGCGGGCGATACCAATACTTTTTCTATTTCTGCGCGGCGCAAAAAGTTGGTGTCGCAACCGCAGACAATCCCATCGGCCCGTTTAAAGATAGCGGTAAACCACTTATTGCTAAACTGCCGTCAGGTGTGGGTGGCGGACAGCAGATAGACCCTGATGTGTTCACTGATCCAAAGACCAATGAAACTTATATCTATTGGGGAAATGGATATATGGCAGGTGCAAGGCTGAACACAGATATGATTTCTATCGATACGACTTCGATCAAAGTGCTCACTCCTAATAAATCTTTCAGGGAAGGAACAGAAGTGTTTTACCGAAAAGGGAAATATTATTTTATGTGGTCGGAAGACGACACCCGCAGTGAGAACTATCAGGTACGGTATGGCACCTCAGATTCGCCGCTTGGCCAAATAAGCGTTCCTGCGGATAACCTTGTGCTGGCTAAAGACCCCGAGAATGCTATTTACGGCACGGGCCATAATGCCGTCATTCAGATCCCGGGTAAAGACGAATGGTATATTATTTACCATCGTTTTAACCGCCCTAAGGGTATTACGATGGGCGATGCTGCCGGTTTTCACAGAGAGGTATGTATCGACAAATTGGAATTTAACGCAGACGGAAGTATTAAACGAGTAACACCAACTGTAAAAGGTATAAAAGGGCTAATTAAATGAACAGCAAAACGATTTTTCTAACCGCATCTATCGCCGGCTTTTTTTTGTCAGCCGCGGCACAAACTCCAAAGGTTTACAAAATTCAGGCCGATAAGATAAAAGCCACTATTCAGTCCACCATGTACGGTATCTTTTTTGAAGATATCAATATGGCCGCAGACGGCGGCGTGTATGCCGAACTGGTTAAGAATCGGTCCTTTGAATTTAACACCCCATTGGCCGGTTGGACAGAGCGCAGGAAAGATGGCGGCAGCGGCAGGATAGAAGTGATCAACCGCGCGGCAGAACGGCCTGAGAATGCGCACTACATTAAAGCGTACGTATCGGCCGAACCGGGTTTTGGTTTGTCGAATGAAGGATTCCGGGGCATGGGTATCAAGGAAGGAGAGGAATATAACTTTACCGTAATGGCCAGGCAGGCGATAGATGCTAATGTTAAGCTAAACATTGAACTGCACGGCGATAACAATGCGGTTATCGGCCAGGCAGAACTTACCCCGACTGACAAAGAATGGAACCGTTACAGCGTAAAGTTTAAGTCTACAGCTACCGTGCAAAAAGCACAGCTCTATGTTTGGCTAAGTGGTAAAGGGGTTATAGATCTGGATATGATCTCGCTGTTTCCTGAACATACGTGGAAAAACCGGCCCGGGGGCCTGCGTGCTGACCTGGTACAAAAACTGGCTGATATGAAACCCGGCTTTTTACGGTTCCCAGGCGGTTGTATCGTAGAGGGGCGCGACCTTACCAACAGGTATCAATGGAAAAAGAGTATCGGTGATATCGATAAACGCGAAAATATCATTAACCGCTGGAATACAGAATTTAGGCACCGTCTAACCCCCGATTATTATCAAACCTTCGGTTTAGGCTTTATGGAATACTTTATGACCGCCGAAGATATTGGTGCATCCCCGCTGCCGATATTGAATTGCGGCATGGCCTGCGAATTTAATACCGGCGAGGTGGTAGCTATGGATCAGCTTGACCCTTATGTACAGGACGCGCTGGACCTGGTTGAATTCGCTAACGGCGATGCAACCACCAAATGGGGTAAACTGCGTAGCGAATTGGGCCACCCCAAACCCTTTAATTTAAAAATGCTCGGTATCGGCAATGAGCAATGGGGACCTCAATACGTTGAACGATGGAAGGTATTTACCAAAGCTATCAAAGATAAATACCCGGAGATAAAGATCGTATCAGCTGTAGGCCCATCGCCTGAGGGGAAAGAGTTCGACCTCCTGAATAAAACCTTTCGCAGACTGGGTGCTGATATCCTGGATGAACATTATTATGCCGCGCCAAAATGGTTCCGGGATAATGTCAGGCGTTATGACAATTACGACCGGAAAGGTCCAAAAATATTTGCCGGCGAATATGCTGCTCAAAGCGTAGGTATCGGCAGCCCCGATAATAAGAACAACTGGGAATGTGCCCTTGCCGAGGCTGCTTTTATGACCGGATTGGAACGCAATGCCGACGTGGTAACCATGGCATCGTATGCCCCGTTATTTGCGCATGTGGATGGCTGGCAATGGACGCCTGACCTGATTTGGTTCGACAACCTGACCAGTTACGCCACGCCGAACTACTATGTGCAGCAATTGTTTTCCTTATATAAAGGAACTGATGTGGTACCATTAACGCTTAACAACGAATCGGTCGCTGGCCAGGATGGCTGTTATGCAACGGCCAGTTTGGATAAAATCACCCATGAGCTTATCATTAAATTTATTAATACCAGCGCAACAGTGCAAAAAGTAAGCTTTAAACTAACCGGCAGTAATTATCAAAAACAAGTTACGGTTATTACCCTACACAGCGACAAAGGGAGCGCCGAAAATTCGTTGAAGGACCCAACTGTAGTAAGCCCGGTGGCCAGTACGGCGCTGATTACCGGCAAGCAACTGGATATGGATATTAAACCTCTTGCCTTTGCGGTCATCAGGATTAAAAATAAATAGGTTTTAAAACGCGAAATACATGCTTATTGCCTTAATTAAATAATAATGAGTACAATAAATATTGGTGTATATACAGGGCTATTGGTGATGGATCGCCGTTGGGATAAATAAACTAATTGAATATGTTGAAGTTATCGAGAGAGGCCTTAAAGGACCTTGGAGAAAAAGGAATAATTGTTCCCGGAGAGGAGCTATTTGCACTGCCCGAAAAAGTATTACAATTTGGTACCGGAGTATTATTGAGGGGACTGCCCGATTCACTGATTGACCGGGCTAATCGTAATGGCATATTTAATGGCCGTATCGTCGTCGTAAAATCAACAACTGCGGGATCTCTCGATGATTTTGTAGCGCAAGACAATTTGTACACCCTTCATATCAAAGGGATAGATCAGGGTAAAGAGATTGAAGAAGATGTGATCTGTTCAGCCATTAGTCGGGTGATTTTGGCCACGGAAGACTGGCACGAGGTGCTCAAGACGGCGAATAATCCGGCACTGGCGGTGGTAATCTCTAATACTACCGAAGCGGGCATAGCTTTGGTCAGGGAAAGTATCCTGGGTCGTGTGCCTGAATCGTTCCCTGGGAAGCTTTTGGCGGTACTTTACGAAAGGTTCAACGCATTAGGAGGATCTGAAGGTAGTGGCTTAGTGATCATACCCACCGAATTGATTGTAAATAACGGTGCCATACTGAAAGCCATTGTACTGGAACTGGCACAGTTAAACAAACTGGAAACCGCCTTTATCGACTGGCTGGACCAATATAATTTCTTTTGCAACTCTTTGGTTGATCGAATTGTACCCGGTAAACCGCCGGTCAGCAAGCTGAAGGAGTTGGAAGAAAGATCAGGCTACCGGGATGCCTTGCGCATCACTGCGGAACCTTATTACTTATGGGCGATTGAAGGAAACGAGCACATTCGTGATAAACTTTCTTTCGCTCGTTGCAACAAAGGTGTCATTATTTCCGAAAATATAGAGCTTTACCGGGAGTTGAAATTACGATTATTGAATGGTACTCATACATTGAGTTGCGCGGTAGCCGTATTATCAGGTTTCGCAACCGTAAAACAAGCAATGGAAGATCAGAAATTTTCCCAGTTTGTCAGCCATTTGATGCGGGTGGAGATCGCTCCTGCAATTCCTTACCATATTGATCAGTCCCAAACTGAAGCATTCATCTGCCAGGTACTGGACCGTTTTCGCAATCCCAGCATCGAACATCTTTGGCGAAGTATTTCAGCCCAATACACCTTGAAATTAAAAATGCGCGTGGTTCCTTTATTGCTTAACCATTACAAAAGATATGATACCGTGCCCAGGTATTTTGCATTTTGCTTCGCAGCTTTTATCAGATTAATGAAAGTCTACCATTCGCAAGGTCGATATTTCGGGCAGGTCGGGGATCAGGATTTTGAAATTAACGATGATCAGGTAGCGGTATTCTTCAATGCTTGGCAGAAAACCGATTACAAAACCGTTGTACACACTATACTGGCTGATAAAGAACTCTGGAATACAGATCTTACATATTTACCCGGCTTTGAACGTGAGGTATGCCTGCGAATTGAACAAATCATAACTAAGGGAGCGACTGAAACGTTGAATCATCTAATGTAAATCGTATAGGATTTGCTCGTTTTCCATTTCGAAGAAATGAACATTTGGGCGATTTTTTATCAAATTTGAACATTTCGCACACTATTTTATGACTTTTGTACCCCTTCTTTCATTTTCCTCCTCTATACTTTTATCGCCGAATCAATAAACCTAAGGCGCTATTAAAATATTAGCAGCTCAAATCTTACCTATGTTGGAATGATTTGGGCTACTTGCTTTTAAACAGCGCTTGTTTTTATTATTTATCATTTCGCTTTGCGAAAAATGAGACATGACCAATAAAACAAATAAACTAATATAACCCGTATTCATGATAAACACAAAAGTTATGTTAAATACTGTGCTGTGCAAAATAGCGGCAGCCGTTCTACTGCTGTTAATTATAGCAATATCTGCTGCTAACGCCTCTGTCAAATCTTATAAAAAAGATGCTAATGGACTTTTATTTACATTAGATAAAGGCATGTTGAAGGTTACAATTTGCAGGGACGATATCATCGAAGTAAAATACACCATTTTTAACGACTTTGCCAGCAAGCCCTCTCTTATTGTAAACGTAAAATGGAGTTTCCCGTCTTTTAAGGTTTCAGAAGATAAGAACCAGGTTATTATCACAACGACTAAGTTGAAAGTAATAACAAACAAACTCACTAATAATGTAACTTACCAAGACCTTTATGGTAAGGAAATAGCCTCAGAAGATAATAAAAGCATTACCCCAGCTACCATAGCCGGCATAAGCACTTATAATATAAGCACCCAATTTAATTCACCTACAGATGAGGCGCTTTTTGGCCTGGGCTGCCACCCTGTGGATAGTGGTTCTATCAACTATAAAGGCCGGAACCAGGATTTGGCTATAAAATATCTTACCGGTGCCATGCCGGTGCTGCTATCTACCAAAGGTTACGGATTGATGTGGGATAACTATTCTGCATCCAATTTTTATGGTGCAGAAGCGGACAATACCAAATTCAAATACGTATCTGAAAGCTGCAGGCAGGTTGATTATTACTTTTTTTACGGCCCTGGATTCGATCAGATCATTAACCTGTACCGCACAGCGACAGGAAAAGCGCCAATGTTTGCTAAATGGGCATTCGGGTTGTTCCAGTCGCAGGACAGATATATGAGCCAGGAGGAAGTGCTTTCGGTAAAAGACAACTATCGGAATAACCATATCCCTGTGGACGTTATCGTTCAAGACTGGTATTATTGGGACCCTTTCCCAATTGGTTCTCATGTGATGAATCCGGCGCGTTACCCCGATCCTAAGAAAATGGTTGATGAGTTGCACAAGAGCAATGTACACGGCATGATATCCATTTGGCCCCTTTTTGGCAAGGGGACCAGAGATTTTGATACCATGCAAAAAGCAGGCGGATTAACCAGTATTACCTGGGACAATATTGTAACGCATACATTTGACAACTATTATGATGCGCATAATCCAAAAGCACGTGAACTATATTGGGACATGGCCCGTGACAGCCTTATTAAAAGATATGGCTGGGATGCCTGGTGGGTTGACCAATGTGAACCTGACAACGGCACACTCCTAGATGAGCGCCGCAAAAGCGATTTTTCATTAGGAAAAGGTATTGATTATTTTAATACCTATTCGTTAGTGCATTCCACAGGTATATATCAGGGCTGGCGCCGCGATATTCCAAAAAAAAGAGCATTCTTTTTACTCAGGCAGTTCTTTGCCGGTACCCAGCGAAATGCTTCTGCGCTGTGGTCGTCGGATATTTCATGTACGTTTAAATCGTTTAAAAGCCAGGTGCCTCAAGGCATTAACGCATGTGCATCGGGTATCCCATACTGGACATCTGACATTGGTGGTTACCACTACAACTGGACTGCTCCAGATTGGTCGAAACCCGAATTCAGAGAGTTGTTTACCAGGTGGTTCCAGTTTGGTACGTTTTGCCCTATTATGCGCATTCACGGCAAGGGTGAACGGGCCCTGTTCTCAAAAAACTGGGATGAAGACACCCGAACTACACTTTTGAAATTCGATAAACTCCGTTACCGTCTGTTACCGTATATCTATTCGCTGGCAGCAAAAACCACCCTTCAAAATTACACCATGATGCGGTCGCTGACATTTGATTTCCGGAATGATAAGAATGTTTATCAAATACCAGATCAGTATATGTTTGGCCCTGCATTTTTGGTAAACCCGGTTACCGGCAAAGGCGAAACCACAAGAAAAGTTTATCTGCCGGGAGCTGATTTGTGGTATGATTTCTGGACAGGCGAAAAATTACCGGGCGGTAAAACCATAGATGCTGCTTCACCGATAAACCTAATGCCGTTATATGTACGTGCCGGTTCCATCGTCCCAATGGGCCCTGAAGTTGAATATGCTACCCAAAAAACCAATAAGGTTATTGAACTGCGTATCTACCCGGGTGCTGACGGAAAGTTTACTATTTATGAGGATGAGAATGATAATTACAATTATGAAAAAGGCCAGTATTCGACCTTTACGTTAACCTGGAAGGATAAACAGAAAGAACTAAGTATTTCAAATACAAAAGGCAATTTTCCCGGTATGTTAAAGCGGCGTGTTTTAAATATTGTCGTGGTTAATGGCAAACATGGTTCAGGGCCTTTGGCTGCAGATAGTTTTGATAATACAGTTGCATATGAAGGCAAAGCAATTGCCGTAAAATTAAAGTAAGGCGTGGTATGTTTAAAGATAATTAAGTTTTATGCTACATATAGGGCAAATAATTTCTTAGGTGAACGCGTTCTGTAGCTAGACAGGCCATTTTATTATTGACCTAGCGTTTAACGAGCTGCATAATTTGCATAATTAACTATGTTGGTTTTATTAAATACAATTTCTCTATCTATATAGCATTTGTATTACTTTAGTGTATTGGCTTTAAAATTGGTCGGTTGATTTTTGGCTTTCATAACATTTCGATGCGCGTCAAATTACATTCTCTTGTTGCGGTTACGATAATTTTCATGTGCATAAATGCTTTTGGTCAAAGCAATCAGTACAGATTTTCACAACTTGATATAAGTAACGGCCTGTCACACAATCAAGTTAATTGCATATTCAAAAATTCTGACGGCTTTATGTGGTTTGGTACCGCATCGGGGCTAAACAGGTTTGATGGTTATACCTTTAAGGTATTTAAACATGACAGTAACAATAAAAACGCTATCTCCGACGATTTTATAGTTGATATTTTTGAAGGGCCCGACAAAAAATTATGGATATCAACGCGTCATGGCTATTGTTTTTATGATCCTGATAAAGAGCAGTTTAATAGTGATATGTCATTATTGCTTCGGTCTTTAAAACTCCCTGCCCAGAATCCTGCCAAGATAGTGCGGGCTAGCGCTACGGACTTTTGGTTTTTATACCCCGATTCAGGTATTTACAGATATAATGCCTCAACCAAACAGACGAAACGCTATTATAATAGCATTAATTCCAATCCGGCGTTATATTCAAGCTCCCTGGTAAATATAACGCCAGATGACAAAGGCAATATTTGGATAATTTACAGAGATGGCACAGTTGAGCGGTTTGATCTTAAATTTAATAAGATCAACTACCGCACACCTATCTTTAAAGGGTTGATGAATAATAAAGGCGGCAAATATTGCTTAACCGTTGATCGGGATAATGATTTGTGGTTTTACGCCCCGGATGTCGATATGGGGGTGTTTTATTATAAACCTTCAACTGGAACTTTCCGTCATATTGATAAGGAATCAAGCGGTGTAAGGTTAAAAGTGAATCTTATCACTAATGTCGTTCAGGCCGACGATGGCCGCATATGGATTTCCACCGACCACGGGGGGATTAATGTGCTGGATAAAAAGAAATTTGAAATTACTTATCTGCTAAGCCGCGAAGACGATCCCAAATCATTAAGGCAGAATACCGCATCACTCTATAAGGACAACTATGGTATTATGTGGGCCGGGACCTTTAAAAAGGGGATAAGTTATTATCATAAAAATATTATCAGGTTCCCGCTTTATAGGCATTTTGAATCAGATGCCGGTAGTTTGCCTTTTAACGACGTTGATAAATTTGCCGAAGATAAGCTGGGGAATTTATGGATTGGCACAAACGGGGGCGGCCTTATCTATTTTAATCGCAAAACCGGCAAATATGCACAGTATAAACATGATCCGGCAAATCCCAATAGCCTGAGTAACGATATTATTGTTAGTTTATGTATTGATCATGATCAAAAGTTATGGATAGGCACCTATTTTGGCGGGTTAGAGTGCTTTGACGGGAAGAACTTTAACCACTACAAACACGAAGATAAATTAGCAGGCAGTATTGCTGATGACAGGATATGGAGTATCCTGGAAGATTCCTCGCACCGTTTATGGATAGGGACATTTGCAGGCGGTCTTGAAATTTTCGACCGCTCAAAAAAAATATTTTATCACCCTTTTAAACAAACCGATATCAGGTGCTCAATGGTAACCTCTATTTTTGAGGACAAGCAGGGCAATATATGGATAGGGGGATTTTTGGGAGTAGATGTTATATTGAAAAAAAACGGCCGGGTAATACATTACATTTCCCACGGAGAAGGTAATAATGCTTTGGTCGACAATACCGTAAACAGTATTAACCAGGATAGCCGCGGTTTAATGTGGATAGCGACAACGGGCGGAATGAGCGTCTTGGATCCTAAAACAGATGTTTTTACTTCACTCACAAAGAAAAGCGGGCTTCCGGCCAATACAATATCGAACACAGAAGAGGACAACGAGGGAGCGATGTGGCTGAGCACATCAAATGGGTTAAGCCGGGTTACCTTAACACCAAAAGGCAATAGTTTTAATTTTCAGTTCGAAAACTTTGACGAAATGGACGGTTTACAAGGCCGTGAGTTTAATATAAATTCTGCATTGAAGACGCGAAACGGTGATCTGATATTCGGTGGTGGCGATGGATTCAATATTTTCGATCCGGCGAGTATAGAGCCTGTTAAAAATAAACTTCAATTGGTTTTTACAGATTTTCAGTTGTTCAACAAAAGTGTAGCAGCCAATGAAGTTATTAATGGCCATGTGGTGCTTTCAAAGGCCATATCTATAACACATGCCCTAACGCTTGATCATAACGAAAATGTATTTTCTATCGAATTTGCAGCTCTTGATTTTTTTAACCCCAGTAAGGTTAAACATCAGTATATGCTGGAAGGTTTCGACCAGAAATGGGTAAATGCAGATAACAGAACGCGAAAAGCCACCTATACCAACCTTGATCAGGGCGATTATGTTTTTAAGGTAAGGGTCTCTAATTCTGAAGGCGTGTGGAGCCCGGATTATATTTCGTTAAAAATTAGGATACTACCGCCATTTTGGGAATCGACCTTGGCTTATGTGCTTTATGTAGTACTGTTTCTTGGTATCCTTTTATTCATAAGGCAACGGGGGATACAAAAAATAAGAAGACAATTTGTCGAAGAAAAGGAAAAGCAAGAAGCAAAATTATTGATCGAACAAGAACGGAAAGAGGTTAAACGGATGCACGAACTTGACCAATTGAAAATAAAATTTTTGACAAACGTTAGTCACGAGTTCAGAACACCGCTGTCATTGATCATGGCGCCGGTTGATAAAATGCATGCCCATGCTGATGCGGAACAGAAACAACAGCTGAATGTGATAAAGAAAAATGCCAGGCGATTATTAAACCTGGTAAATCAGTTACTTGATTTTCGTAAAATGGAAGTTCAGGAATTGAAACTGCATAGCAAGCCAGGTGATATTGTAAAGTTTATTAGCGAGATAAGTTATTCATTTACAGATATTGCCGAAGAAAAAAAGATTGATTTTATATTTGACACCACGGTTGATTCACTATTTACCGGCTTTGATCATGATAAAATGGAAAGGATATTGTTTAACCTGTTATCAAATGCCTTTAAATTTACGCCGGTCGGTGGCCAGATAAGTGTGCTGCTCAATATAGATAAGCAGACTGGTAGTGATGCTTATCTCGAAATGAAAGTGATCGATACAGGTATTGGCATTCCGTCTGAAAAACAAAGTAGGATTTTTGAGCGCTTTTTTCAGCACGATCTCCCCGAGTCGATGATTAACCAGGGTAGCGGCATTGGTCTTGCCATTACGCGTGAGTTTGTGAAGATGCATGGCGGAGAAATAACGGTTGAAAGCGAGCCTGATCATGGCAGTTGCTTTATTATTAAACTGCCGCTTATTATTTATGCCGGCTCAGAAAAGGATCTACCAATCGACGATGGAGTTGTTAGTGAAATTCGGAACGATATCGGCCATAATGAAAGTAAACCTTCATCCAAACAGCAGCACACAGGTAAAAAGCCGGTGGTTCTTTTAGTTGAAGATAACGATGATTTCCGTTTTTATCTGAAGGACAATTTAAAGGACATATTTTTTTTAATCGAAGCCTCAAACGGGAGAGAAGGTTGGCAAAAGGCACTTGCTATGCATCCCGATATCATTGTAAGTGATATCAGCATGCCAGAAATGACCGGTATAGAGCTTTGCAAAAAACTAAAGGGTGATAAGCGTACGTCGCATATTCCGGTTGTTCTGTTAACCGCCTTGACAGGTGAAAGCGAACAATTAAAAGGTCTGGAAATCGGCGCTAATGATTATATGACAAAACCTTTTAATTTCGAAATACTTCTCTCAAAAATCAAAAACATCCTCACACTGCGTGATACTTATAAGCAGACCTACAAAAAACAAATGGATGTGCAATTGCAGGAAACGCCTTTACAAAATGAAGATGAGAAACTGTTAAGAAGTATCGTTGAGTATATAGAACTCAATATTTTAAACGATACCCTTTCGGTAGAAGAATTAAGCCGTAACATGAACATGAGCCGGGGTTCGCTTTATAATAAGGTGTTAATGCTTACTGGTAAATCGCCTATTGAGTTTATCCGGTCCATAAGGCTAAAGAAAGCGGTGTATTTGCTTGAACATAGCCAGATGACAATTAGCCAGATTTGCTACGAAGTAGGCTTTAACACTCCCAAATATTTTACAAAACTGTTCAAGGATGAATATGGTAGTCTTCCTTCTGCTTACATGAGGACCATTCGCCAAAATAAATTATCTGAAGCCGATGAATAATAACTCCCATATGGTTATAACGTAGTTAGTCATTTCGTTTTAGGTTCCAAACAATAGCCAATAGTACACAAAAGTCTTGTGCGCGGGAGTCCGTAGGTTCTATGAATTATTATTTAAGTTTTCATAGTAATACGTGGCATAATGGCTTAGTTTTTTATTTATAGCGATCTTATTTACAAACAATTGTGTTTGTTTGAACATTTGGTCTATATTTTTGTTCAACTCTGCCTCTTCCCCTTTTTTTAGTTATCATAGTTTCATCCCTCGGAATATAAATCCAGCCTTAACGTATTTAAAGAGGTTGATTTTGAACAATGTTTTACCAATTACAAATAGAACCAACAGTTAATTTATTTTTTTGAATTAGTAGGAACATGTCGGGCTGTGCTTGAGGGTTTTAATACCATTGGTGATGGGCGAGTTTGACATACTATATCACGATGATAAACTAAAAGGGTTCCCGCAAGACTCGATATTATCTATAAATTCAGGGAGGCATTACTATAGTTATCTTACAAAACAAGCCCAAGCAAATGGTGTGCTGCCGTTTTATGGCACATTTGATCGGAAAACCAATACATAACAAGCAGACCAGTATTGGATTCGCTGAAGAAGGGGCGGAGCTTTAGAGGTTCCCTAGGCTATACAGTTATGGGAATGATTCAAAGGATGGAGATTTTATACATATTATTTAAGAAATTGAGTATTAGGAGCAAAATGAAAATAAAGTATTCTTTAAAAAAATTAGTATTTATCATTGCGGTTATATCTTTTTTTTCCTGTAAAAAGACTAGTAATGCGGCGCCAGAACTAACAATTAATCAGTCTGCCATAACTTTTACGCCTGAGGGTGGAACCCAGGATTTATCGCTGGCATCTAATGCCGATTGGAGCGTTACCAACCCGGCTTCTTCCTGGCTAAAGCTGAGCGCAACAACAGGAGGTAAGGGGAGTGCCGTTATTCATTTGACAACATTATCTGAAAATGGGACAGGATCAAGTCGTTCCGATTTTTTAGTGATTAACTCTTCAAATGGACAGGCAAGAAGGGTAAAGGTGTCGCAGGCCGCCACCATCTATCCCTCTTATAATACTTCGCCAAAAACTCCTGATGCAACCGGAATGAGCAGCAATGCCATTCAGCTTGCGGCTAAAATCAGGCTAGGTTGGAATATAGGAAATACTTTTGAGGCAGCTGGTGGTGAAACAGGCTGGGGTAGCCCTGTCATTACGGAGGATTATATAAAATTTGTAAAAGAGCAGGGCTTTAATGCAATTCGCATTCCATGCGCGTGGAACTGGACGCATTTGAGCAATCGGGCGACTGAACAAATAGACCCCAACTGGCTCAAAAGGGTAAGAGAAGTAGTAGGCTATTGTGTAAAAAATGATATATATGTTCTGCTCAACATTCACTGGGATGGCGGTTGGCTAGATGGTAACATTAACGCTGGCATGCAAGATTCTGTAAATGCCAAACAAAAGGCATTATGGGAGCAAATTGCAACAACTATGCGCGATTTTGATGAACACCTGATGCTTGCCAGCGCCAACGAACCGCCCGCAGACAACGCGGAAAAAATGGCAATACTTGCTGCCTATCATCAAACCTTTATCAATGCGGTGCGATCCACTGGTGGTAGGAATAGCTACCGGGTATTAGTAGTTCAGGGCCCTTCAACAGATATCGATAAAACCAATGACCTAATGATTGCTCTTCCTCAAGATCAGGTGGCGGCCCGGATAATGGTGGAGGTGCATTATTACTCTCCATATCAATTTTGCCTGATGGATGGCGATGCAGACTGGGGCAAAATGTTCTATTACTGGGGCGCAGGACGTCATTCCACTATAGAGCCCGGCCGCAATGCCACTTGGGGTGAAGAGAGTGATGTAAATGCCTCCTTCAACAAGATGAAGACAAAATTCGTCGACAGGGGTATTCCTGTCCTGTTGGGTGAATATGGGGCTTACAGGCGTAACAACAGCAAGCACATCCCTTTAGACCTGGCAACACACAATGATGCTGTGGATTATTGGCTGACTTATATTACCAGGCACGCTAAAGTCAATGGGATGCTGCCATTTTTCTGGGACACTGGTGGTGCTTTGGACAGGCAAAATTATTCAGTGAAAGATCAGCGTACGATTGTAGCCCTCAACGCTGGCGCTAACTAGATGAGAAAATTAATAACTATATTTATATTAGGGACCTTAATTCCTTCTGCAGCGTTAAAAGCACAAGAGGCCAATCGGTTTTTCCCGGAAAAGGATTTAGTAACTACCGGTATCTATTATTACCCTGAACATTGGAGTGAAACCCAATGGGAAAGGGATATAAAAAAGATATCAGAGATGGGTTTTGAGTTTGTTCATCTGGCTGAATTTGCCTGGTTTAAAATGGAACCCGTTGAAGGTAAGTTTGATTTTACCTGGCTTGACAAGGCAGTGAGCCTGTGCACAAAGTATCATTTAAAAGTATTAATGTGTACACCATCTGCAACCACCCCAACGTGGATGCGGCTAAACTATCCGGAAACCTTTCTTATGGATGGCCATTATATCCGGGCGGAGAATGGTACCCGCGGATTGGCGTCAATTGTTAATACTAAATATTGCGATTTCGTGAAAAAGATAGTAGCGCAAATGGCCATACGATACGGGCAGAACAAAAATGTGATAGGATGGCAAATAGATAATGAACCCGGTGCTGGATCTGACTACAGCCCTGCTTCGCAGGCAGCATTCAGAACGTGGCTGAAAAATAAGTACAAAACCATTGATGCATTAAATATTGCCTGGGGCGCCGCTTTCTGGAGCCAGTGGTTTAGTAGTTTTGACCAGGTGATCATACCGAATACCAACCTGGTAGGCTGGTGGGGTAACAACCCCCATGCCTTGCTGGATTTTAAAAGATATTCAGCCGATACCCAGGCCGGATTTCTTGATTTTCAGGCAGACGTTCTGCGCAGCTATATTTCAAAGGGGCAATTTGTTACTACTAATTATACTGCCATTAGTACGGGTTCAGACCCAAACCGTACTAAAAAACTGGATTTTGCAGCATACACGGCGTATCCAAATGGAGGTAGTGATAATATTGGTGACTTAGGCTTTCGTTTAGGGAATAGTGATGTCATTCTTTTTGCTTCGGAATATTACAAATCCGTGGGCGGCATATCCGGGGTTATGGAGATTCAGCCGGGTCCTGTAAACTGGGGAAGTTATAATCCGTTGCTTTTGCCGGGTACGGTTCGCTTATGGCTGTACCATAGTTTTGCATCTGGAGGCAAAATAGCCTGTTCTTACCGTTTCCGACAAATCTTATATAGTTCAGAACAATATCATTCCGGTGCGATACTAACGGACGGAGTAACACCTTCGGAAGGCGGTAAAGACTATATACAGTTTATAAAAGAAATAGCCGAACTACGCAAACAATTTAAATCAGGCACGAAGGTGCCCGCAAAGCTGGCCGCACGGTCAACAGCAGTTGTGTGGAATTTGGAGAATTACTGGAGCATTGACAGGCAAAAACAGACAAACCAATGGAATACATGGGATTACCCGGTAAAATTTCTTAAAACCGCGAAGTCATTAGGAGCTCCTGTTGAAGTAGTTAAGGAAACGGCAGATCTGTCAAAGTATAATTTCGTTATCGTTCCTGCTTATGAGATGGTTGATACCGCTTTGGTGAAAAAATGGAATGACTACGCGGCAAACGGCGGCCACCTGATCGTTACCTGTCGTACGGGTACCAAAGACCGCAGAGGGCATTTTTGGGAGGGAGAGATAGCCGCGCCAATTTCGGGTCTGATAGGGGCGCATGTAAATGCAACGGATATGCTCTCGCCTTATAATAAAGGTGATGTGCTGATGAATTCGAATCATTACGGATGGAACAACTGGGCTGATTTAGTTACACCAGATGCCAATACTACCGTGCTGGCTACTTATGATAATCAGTTTTATAAAGGAAAAGCTGCCGTTGTAAAACACCGTATAGGCAAAGGTGATGTAACTTATATAGGCGTAGATACAGACGACTCTAAATTAGAAAAGGACTTACTGAAGCAAATGTACACAGACGCCGGTGCTACAATAGAAGACTACCCGCCGGGAGTATTTGTTTACTGGCGCGATGGTTTTTATACCGTATTAAATTATTCATCAGATAATTACACGGTAAATGTGCCGGATAACGCAAAGGTTTTAATTGGAGAAAGAACTTTAAGGCCTGCGGGCGTGCTCGTGTGGACAGAATAATTTATTAAGAACGAACAACCCAAATGAAAAAAATAACTTGCGTGCCGGCTGTTTTAAAATTCGTTTTTTTTGCGAATGTAAATGGACAAAGAACGATCAATGTAGATTTTAACAAAAGCTCGGGTAAACTTAATGCCATGTAAGCTGTGGCTGAGTAGGCAATTTATGTTGCTGATTTCAAAAGTCTACAAACAATATTAAAAAAAAGTCTGCCAATGTTTGAGCGCATTTCAAATAATGGAAATGACCCGTTGGTCTTGTAAAATAAGTGTAAAAAAACAATTAATAATATAAACTTTGATGATGAAAAAGTTATTACCCATTTCAGGTTTGTGCCTTTTCCTGTTCACAGCAACAAGCTTAAAAGCGCAAAACCCTAAGCTTACGCTTGATTTAACTAAACCCGGCGCAAACGTAAGTCCGCAATTGTATGGTTTGATGACCGAAGAGATCAACCATTCGTACGATGGGGGGTTGTATGGCGAGCTGATCAAAAACAGGATATTTAAGGATAACCCAAATAAGCCGGAAGCATGGAGCGTAATCAAGGAAGGTGGCGCGAAGGCCACAATTCAATTAGTTGCCGCAAACCCCGACTATGTACCGGCAGATCAGCGGCGCCATGCAATTAATGGCGCGTTAACCACTTGCTTAAGACTATTGGTGGATACCGGCGGTGGTAGGGCCGGTATTGCAAATGAAGGTTATTGGGGCATACCTGTTTTGCCTAATACAACTTATAACGCCTCTTTTTATATTAAGGGTACGGAAGGCAAGCCATTGCCCAACGAGCCTTGGGCTCCCAAGTCTGCAGTTGCTGTTCCGGTAATTGCTGATAACACGGCCGGGCCTATAACAGTAAGTATAGAAAGTAATGACGGTAAAACGGTATATGCTTCGGCAACTATTAATTTAGTAAAAAGCGCCTTTTGGAAAAAATATGAACTTAAATTAACAACAGGCGCAGATGTTAAACCAACATCTGCCGCCCGTTTTGTTATCTCAACAAACCGTACCGGGGTTTATTATTTTAACCTCGTCTCGTTACTCCCACCAACTTATCATAACCGTCCGAATGGAAACCGGATAGATATAATGAAGTTATTAGCTGATATGAAGCCCCGTTTTTTACGTTTCCCCGGCGGTAATTTCCTTGAAGGCCCAAAATTGAACGATGCATTTCCATGGAAGTCTACTTTGGGGCCGCTTGAGGGACGGCCAGGCCATACTGGCTCATGGGGCTACCGCCCTACCGACGGAATGGGGTTACTTGAATTTTTAGAATGGTGCGAAGACCTGAAAATGGAACCGTTGCTTGCCGTTCATGCCGGCTATTCACTCGACGGCGACCATGTGGACGCCGGCCCGCTTTTAAAGCCATATGTAGATGATGCGCTGGATGAAATTGAATATGTTACGGGCGACGCACACACCTACTGGGGCGCCAAGCGCGCGGCAGATGGGCACCCGGCGCCTTTTAAACTCAGCTATGTGGAGATTGGTAACGAAGATGGATTTGACGCGTCTGGCAGTTACGATGGACGTTTTGCCCAGTTTTATGATGGCATTAAAGCCAAATACCCTAACCTTCACTGTATTTCAACCATCGGCGGTAAAGACTGGCTTGGGACCAGGAGTAAATTAACCATCCGCAAGCCCCAAATTGTAGATGAACATTATTATCGCAATGCCTGGGAAATGGAAGAAGATGCGGCACATTATGATAACTACGACCGCAAAGGATATAAAGTGTTTGTAGGTGAATGGGCAACGCGTGAAGGCATACCCACCACCAATTTGAATGCAGCCCTGGGCGATGCTGCCTGGATGACGGGTATGGAACGAAATTCAGACGTGGTGATTTTGTCGTGCTATGCGCCATTATTTGTAAATATAAATAAAGCTACAGCAACTGCGCCAAAGGCCTGGCAATGGGACTCGGACCTGATAGGTTACGATGCTTTAAAAAGCTTTGGTTCACCATCGTATTATGTGCAGAAGATGTTTAATAGCTATATTGGTAATAAGGTGGTTCCTGTGGCAGGCGCCAATATCCCTATCCAAACCAGGGCCGCCACCAAGCAGGACAGCGCGGCGAACAAAATGCCCGAACCTATACCAGCCATGTTTTATGTAGCTACCCGGGATACCAAAACGGGAAAACTGTTTCTTAAAGTAGTAAATGCAACAGGAAAGCTGCAGCAGGTTGATATTGATTTAAAGGGGGCTGGAAAGTTTTCTCCCGAGGGTATTATCGTGGTCATAAAAGGTGATAAACCCGAAGATACGAACACGATCAGCGATCCGGTAAAAATAGTTCCGGTTACCTCCAAAATAAAGGTGGCCGGCGCTAAATTTACAAGGACTTTCGATCCATATTCAGTAAGCGTGCTACAAATAAACACATTAACTAAATAATTAAAACCAGGTAAGAATACCAGGCAAAAAAACAATTGTGAATATGAGAAATGCGTTTTACAGGTTATGGATGACGGCCTTAATTATTACGCTCATAATGCCGCGTTTATACGCACAAAAAGCCACTAATCCCATTATTTATGCAGATGTGCCGGACATATCAATAGTACGCGTAGGCAATAGCTATTACATGAGCAGCACAACGATGCACATGAGTCCCGGTGTACCGATTATGAAGTCGAACGACCTGGTGAACTGGAAGCTGGTGAATTATGCGTATGATACTTTAGCAAATGTTGACGCATTAAATCTCGCAAATGGAAAAAACGCATATGGGGAGGGTTCGTGGGCAAGTTCTATACGTTTCCATAATGGCACCTATTATGTAAGCACATTTGCGCAAACCACGGGCAAAACTTATATCTATTCTACCAGGGATATCGAAAAAGGCCCGTGGAGAGCAAGATCATTTGCCCCCGACCTGGGTGATCACTCCTTGTTTTTTGATGATGACGGGAAGGTTTATATGATTAGTGGAAGCGGGAATTTAAGATTAGTTGAGTTGAAAGACGATCTTTCCGATATAAAACCCGGCGGAACGGACAAAATTATCATTGAAAAGGCTGGTGAGCCTTCGGGCGGCACCGGCCTCGGTCCCGAGGGCTCTCAGCTGTTTAAGATAAACGGCAAATATTACCTTTTCAATATTACATGGCCAAGGGGCAGCGTACGCACTGTTATCATACACCGGGCAGATAAAATCACCGGCCCGTATGAAGGACGAATTGGCCTCCAGGATCTGGGCGTGGCGCAAGGCGGACTGGTCGAAGCGCCAAATGGGGCCTGGTATTCTTATTTGTTCCGTGATTATGGCTCGGTGGGCCGTATTCCCTATTTGGTCCCTGTAAAGTGGGTGGATGGATGGCCCGTGTTAGGCACCAACGGCAAAGTGACCGATACACTCGATCTGCCGGCCGGTAAAGGTTTGATCCCAGGCATTGTTGCATCGGACGAGTTTACCCGTAAAAAAGGCGAACGTGCATTACCACCGGTTTGGCAATGGAACCATAACCCGGATAATAGTTTGTGGTCTGTTACAGAGCGGAAAGGGTATTTACGACTCACCACCGGCAGGGTTGATACCGATTTCGTGATGGCACGAAATTCATTAACACAACGCACTATCGGCCCGGTATGCTCAGGGACGGTTTCGCTTGACGTTTCTAAAATGAAAGATGGTGACTTTGCGGGTTTGGGCCTTTTGCAACAAAAATACGGGTTGGCCGGTGTAAAAATAGAGGGGGATAACAAAGCTGTCATAATGATTAATGCAAGTACAGGAAAACCTGTAGAAGTACAAAAAATCCCCTTAAACCAAAAGGTAGTATACTTTAAGGCGGAATGCAATTTTACGAACAGAAAAGACGTGGCAGATTTTTTTTATAGCCTGGACGGGAAGACGTGGATACCGTTGGGCACACAATTAAAAATGGCCTATACCTTTCCTCATTTCATGGGCTATCGTTTTGCTTTGTTTAATTATGCAACAAAAAACATAGGCGGGGCGGCTGACTTTGACTTTTTTCACATAACAGATTCCATTTCCCCGGAAAAATAGGTTGGGTCCTTGCTTTTTATGATGAAACAAAAAAAGCGTGGAATATTGAAGCCGGCGACTTTGTGCTGCAATTAGGTAATTCATCACTCAATATTTCAAAAACAGTAAAAATCTCGGTTAGATAAACATCAATCCGGATACTGTCATACTCAGAAACAACTTTCAATTAATAAACAAATGTCGGTTTTGTATAAAAAAAAGTCCCTTTAAATCAAATATTAGGGCATTCTTTAAGGTAAGTTTGACTCATCAATTATCAATTCCTTATAATGAATTAAGTGGAGAACCAATTATTGACCGCCATGCTTCTTTCTGTCTGGATTTGCTATGCCCTGCTAAACAAATAACAAGAGAATTTATTCTGCAGTTAGGTAATTCATCACGTAATATTTCAAAAACAGTAAAAATATCAGTTAAATAAATGAAAATACAAATCAAAAAGCTGTTGATAGCGTCAACGCTCTTGCTTGCTACCTTGTCGGTTAAAGCTCAGGGATTATACGTTGGTACCAACTATCATCCCCATGATGATAAAGACCAGGAAAAAATAAAGAAAGACATTTCGTTGATGAAGGCTGCCGGATTTAAGGTAGTGCGGATGGGCCATTTAGCCTGGGATAGCTATGAACCTTCTGAAGGTAAGTTTGATTTTAAATGGTTTGATTTTGTTATGGATATGATGAATAAGGCAGGCATCAAGGTGATCCTTGATATCGCTATCCGTCCGGCGCCTGTTTGGTTGCATCATAAGTACCCCTCAATTGATGTTACCAATCCCGGGGGCAATGCACAATATCCCAACCATCGCTACATGGATGATGTAGGTGACTCTATGTATCAAAAATATGCTGTACGCTATGCGGATACACTTACAAAACACTATGCAAAACACCCGGCTCTCTTAGCTTTTGGTGTTGATAATGAATCTGGCGATGGTCCGATTTCATATTCAGAAACGGTGAGAAAAAGGTTCGTAGTTTGGTTAACCAAGAAGTATTCTACCATTGATAATTTTAACAATGCATGGGCTACACAACGTTGGTCAAGAAGGATTAATGAATTTGATGAAGTTGGATTACCCGTAACCGGCGAAAAGAACGGCTCCCCTGAGAAAATACTGGATTTTAGGCGTTTTATATCAGACGAAGTTAACCAGATACTATTTAAGGTACTCGATAAAGTTAATACAAATGCCCCGGGGGTACTAACAAATACCAACGCCTGGTACTTTAGTGCGTTGAGGTACTTTGACTATTCAGAAATTGCCTATTCGGGAAAAATGGCCCGTGAGGGTTCTGGCTTCTATCCCGGAAATTCATTAAATACAAATTGGGGCGTGATGAATTCCTTGTTCGGAATGTCCCGTAATCAGTTTGAAAGCACAAACCCTTTCTGGTGCAGTGAGTTCACAACAATGACGGCCGTGCCCAATTCGATCAGGAAATCGGCCTACGCAACGCTGATGTACGGCAATCAAATGGTTTGCGGATGGACTTGGCAAAGTATGTGGTCGGGCGAAGAACAATACCTTGAAGGGATGCTTGATTGGGACGGAGTCCCTAACCGTAAATATGACAAATATAAAAAGATAGCCACAGAATTTAAAAAGATCGAAAAATACTTTCCTTATAAGGCCAGCCCGGAAGTTGGCTTAGCATTCTCTTTCCCCAGCCAGATAGCCAGCAGCTCTTTTCCCGAGGTGCAGGACCAACAATTACAAAGTTGCTGGAATTTGTTTTATTATCGCAATATGGATTCCCGCGTTGTTGAGATCAGCAAAAGCCAGTTAAACTATAAATTGCTTTTTGTGCCCGGTGTAACGGTAATGGATGAAACAACCGCCAATAAAATCCGGGAGTTTGTAAAAAATGGTGGCACTGTTGTTATGACAAGCAATTCTGCCGTGGTTGACGAAACCGGCAAAGTATTTAAAGCCACCCACCCGGGGCGTTTAAGCGATGTGTTCGGAATAAGGGTAGGTAGTTATGAAGAAACAGAATCACTGAACGAAATATCCCGCGATGGCTTGAAAGGTAAACGCATCAAGTTAAATTACAAAGGAAAAGCCATTGACGCCGAATCGGCACGCTTTGATGTTATAGATCCGCAGGGTGCCCAGGTTCTCGGCAATATCACAAGTCTGGATAAGGATTACCCTGTGGTAACGTCTAACAAATATGGCAAAGGCAGGGCAATTTATATCGGAATACCGGCCGGTGGCAGCGTATTGAACCCATTGCTTGACGAACTGATAGACGAATTGGGCATTAAAAAAGGCCCTAAAGTACCTGAGGGTGTTATGGCAAGGCAAATTGATAAGAACCACTTTTTATACCTGAATGTTACAGGCCAACCAAAAGAAATACCCATGAATGGAAAATCGCAGAGTATTCTTTTTGATAAAAGCTACACAGGTAATTTTACTATTGCACCGTACGAGCCGGAGTTTATAGAAGTTAAATAGCTTTAATTTTTAATATACTAAATAATCGAAATGAGAACAATTAGAATGATTATAGCTGCAGCGTTATTTACTGTTTTGGTATGGCCGACTCATACAGTCGCGCAAACAAATCTGTATGTTTCTGTCCGGGGTAATGACGGGGATCCCGGTACCCGAAGCAAACCGGTTGCTTCTATAAATGCCGCTTTAACTTTGGCACGTAGAATCCCGGGAGCTGTTTTCATCAGGCTATATGAAGGTACGTATCATTTAAGTAAGCCGGTAGTGTTTACCCCTGCTGACTCGAGGAAAGATAATGAACCACTTGTTTTGACGAGTGTTGACCGCCGGAAAGTTGTTATAAGCGGCGGCGCGGTACTTGGAGGGTTAAATTGGACCGAATATAAAAATGGCATCTGGCAGACTACGATTACGCAGAGTCTTATTTTTGATGAGTTGCTTGTTAACGGAAAATTGCAGCATATGGCCCGCTATCCGAATTATGACCCTTCGGCACAAATTTTAGGTGGTACCGCTGCCGACGCCATAAGCAAAGAGCGGGCAGCAAGGTGGGCCTCACCCGCAGACGGCTATGTGCATGCATTGCACAGCGCGAAATGGGGCGATTTTCATTATATCATTAAAGGAAAAGACAGCAGCGGACAGCCTGAACTGGAAGGAGGATGGCAAAATAACAGGCCGTCAGGAATGCACGAAAAATATCGTTATTCAGAAAATATTTTTGAAGAACTTGACACGGCTAACGAATGGTATTATGAGCAGAAAACAAAGATCTTATATTATTGCCCGCCTAAGGGGCTTGACTTGAAGACTGCAAAGTTTGAAACACCGCAGATACCCCATTTATTTGAATTTAGGGGAACAGAAGAAAAGCCGGTTAAAAATATCATTATTTCCGGCCTTACCTTAACCCAGACGGTACGCACCTTTATGCAAAACAGGGAGCCCTTGCTGCGCAGCGACTGGACGATTTACCGGGGCGGGGCAGTATTGTTTGAAGGTGCACAACGTTGTCGCCTCAAGAACTGTGTGCTTAATAATTTGGGGAACAACGCTGTGTTTTTCAGTAACTTCAATCGCGACTGTGAGGTATCCCATTGTCTGATCTCGAAAATAGGGGCAAGCGGCATTTGTTTTGTAGGCGACCCGGGTGCGGTACGTTCGCCAAGTTTTCAGTATGACGAATTCATAGCACCTACGACAATAGACCTTACCCCCGGGCCCAAAACAAACAATTATCCAAAAAACTGCAAAGTTTATGATAACCTGATGTTTGACCTGGGTTACGTAGAAAAACAATCAACCGGGGTAGAGCTATCTATGTGTCAGGATATCACGGTAAGCCACAATACCATTTACGATGTGCCCCGTGCGGGTATTAACGTAAGTGAAGGAACATGGGGAGGCCATATCATTGAGTATAACGATGTGTTCAATACCGTAAAGGAAACCGGAGACCACGGTTCTTTTAACTCATGGGGGCGTGATCGTTATTGGCAGGCAAATAAAAAAAGACTAGATTCAATTGTTGCTGCAAACCATGGGTTGGCTCTTCTGGATGTTGTGAAACCGATCATTCTTCGTAACAACAGGTTTCGCTGCGATCACGGATGGGATATTGACCTGGACGACGGATCAAGCAATTATTTAATATACAATAACCTGTGTTTAAATGGGGGCATTAAGCTGCGGGAGGGTGTAAACCGTGTTGTTGAAAACAATATAATGGTCAATAATACTTTCCACCCCCATGTGTGGTTCAAAAACAGCCAGGATGTATTTCGCCATAACATTGTTGGCGCGGCATATCAGCCTATCGGAATTTCCGATTGGGGTAACCAAATAGATTATAATGCTTTTCCTGATTCCGCTTCACTGGCTGCAGCCAGGTCCCGCGGCACGGATGCACATTCTGTATACGGCCCCCTAACCTTTGAAAACCCCGAAAAAGGTGATTTTCGTTTAAAAAAGGATGCTGTCGCGTTTTCCATTGGCTTCAAAAATTTCGCGATGGACAGCTTCGGCGTTATTTCTCCGCAGCTGAAAGCCATTGTAAAAAAAGTGTCTTTGCAATCGCAAGCGGCTGTTAATATACCGGCGAAAGATGATATAGTGGATTTTATGGGTGCAAGGGTAAAAAACCTGAGCACGCCCGGCGAGCAATCTGCAACGGGTATGGATAAGATAAGAGGAGCTTTGGTGGTCTTAGTTGCCAACGGATCGGCGGCATCCGGATTTCTGCAGGCCAATGATGTGATACTGATGTTTAATGGCAGGCAGATAAACAATATTAAAGATCTGCTGGAAGCGGGGCGCTCGGTTGGCGGTACAAATGCCGAAATTGTGACCTTTCGCAACCAACAGCAATTGAAGCAAGAGATTAAAGTGAAAATGTAATAAATACGATTTTTATGAATAGAAATTTTTTTTTGGGAATTATTTTTTCTTTATGTCCCTTCTTTTGTGCAGCGCAAATAAGCGCGCCTAAACCATTTGGCCCTTTACCCAACAGCAACCAGCTACGTTGGCAGCAAATGGAAACCTATGCATTTGTGCATTTTTCATTGAATACCTATACGGATCAATCGTGGGGATTTGGTAATGAAAGTGTTAATTTATTTAACCCCAAAAATCTGGACTGCCGCCAGTGGGTACGCACCTGCAAAGCAGCTGGTATGAAAGGAATTATTATTACCGCAAAGCATCATTGCGGTTTTGCCCTTTGGCCATCAAAATATACCGAGTATTCCGTTAAAAATTCGCCGTGGAAAAATGGCAAAGGGGATGTGGTGCGCGAAATGGCCAATGCCTGTAAAGAATATGGTTTAAAATTGGGTATTTATTTATCACCCTGGGATAGAAATAACCCGGATTATGGTAAGCCTGAATACATTACCTATTTCAGAAACCAACTCACGGAACTGTTGACCAATTACGGACCCATTTTCGAAGTGTGGTTTGATGGTGCTAACGGAGGCTCGGGCTATTATGGCGGCGCTAATGAAACACGTACCATTGACCGCACAACCTACTACGACTGGAAGAATACTTACGCGCTTATCCACAAACTGCAACCAAATTGTGTGATATGGAATGACGGTGGCGACAGGGGCGATCTGCGCTGGGTAGGTACCGAATCCGGTTATGTAGGCGAAACCAATTGGAGTTTACTCAACGCTACAGGCGATGTGCCCTGGAACATGCTGCATTATGGTTTGGAAAACGGTAACAAATGGGTGGCCGCAGAAGTAAATACATCCATCAGGCCCGAATGGTTTTATCACCCCGGCGAAGACACCAAGGTGAAAACATTACCACAGCTAATGGACACCTACTATAACTCAGTTGGCCGTAACGCGAGTTTGCTGCTTAACTTCCCTATAATGCCTAACGGTTTGATCAATAAAAGGGATGAAAAAGTAGCAATAGAGTTTGGAAAAGCGGTTAAGGAAGCTTTTGCGGTAGACCTGGCTAAATGGAAAAAAGCAAACGCTTCTAATGTTCGTGGCAACAGTAAGGAATTCGACGCCGGCAAAGCGGTTGATAATATTAAAAGCACCTACTGGGCTACAGACGACGATGTAAAAACTGCTTCGCTAACCGTTGATTTGGGCAAGCCAACTACATTTAACCGTTTTGTTGTACAGGAATATATTCCCTTGGGACAACGGGTAAAATCATTCACGGTTGAAGCCCTTGTTGATGATAACTGGAAAGAAGTAGCCAAGGCCACAACAATTGGATACAAACGTATTCTTACTTTCCCGAGTGTAAGGGCCACAAAAGTTCGACTAAATATTACGGACTCAAAAAATTGTATTGTTATTTCTAATATTGGTGTTTATGATGCGCCGCAGATTTTGACGGCACCTTCTATAATCAGGGAACAATCCGGTAAAATAATTATAACCCCAGCAGACAAAGAATCGGTTGTTTACTATACATTGGATGGAAGTGCCCCCACCACAGGTTCAAAAAAATATACCGGGCCGTTTCAAACAAATGGGAAACTGGACATAAAAGCAATTGCGGGCGATGCTACTACGGGTAAAAGCAGCCCTGAAGTTGAGGAGAAATTTGACCTGCCACGTACGTATTGGAAAATTTTAGGAATAGATGATGAAAAAGCTAAAGCAATTTTAGATGGAGATCCGTCTACAGTATGGCACCAGGGCAAGGATAAAAAAATGCCGGTGGATTTGCTGATTGATATAGGCAAAGAAGAAAGTCTATCGGGTTTTAGGTATTTGCCTGACGCGGGTTTATGGGGTCCGGGAATTATTACCACCTATCAATTTTATGTTTCACAAGATAAGGTTGAATGGAAATTGGTTGACGAAGGCGAATTCTCCAATATCAAAAATAACCCTTTAATGCAAACCAAAAGCTTTGGGCCTGTAAAAGCACGTTATATTAAATTGAGGGCATTGAAAAATACAGAAGGTAATGATAATATAGGATATGCCGAAGTTGATGTAATTACAAGCCAGCCCTAAATATTATCGTCCGGTATTTCAGTAAAGCCTTTGATTAAGTTTTAAATTATTATGGATACAAATAAACACTCTAATAAACATTCTAAAAATAAGGTACTTAAAACATTGCTTTTGGCGGTTTTACTTTTCTTGTCTTCAGCTTTATTTTCTATTAATGCAACAGCGCAAAACAGATCAATCGTGTCATCAACAAGAACAAAAGAGAATTTTGACTTTAGCTGGCAGTTCCACAAAGGCGATATCGCAATCAAGCGGGCAGTGAAAGCTGCGGGGTATGGAGGTTTAACAGATATCAATGTAAAAGTTGAAACAAATAAAGAAGCCATTGTTGCCTATACAGATGTTGATAAAGCAGCTACATTTAAACCCGAAGACTGGAAGAAAGTAAACCTTCCGCACGATTGGTGTGTGGAGGGGACTTTTGTTAATGATAAATCAATCGGGAGCTCGCCTGCTGTAAGTGGATATTTACCCGGTGGGATAGGCTTTTATAGAAAAGAGTTTGAAATACCGGAAACCGATAAAGGAAAAAAAATAGCTATAGAATTTGACGGAATTTTTAGAAACAGTACCGTTTGGGTCAATGGTCAGCTCATAGGCACGCACCAAAGTGGCTATACACCTTCAAACTATGATTTGACAGATGTTTTGCGTTACGGTAACGAAGGTAAAAATGTTATTCTTGTAAAGGTTGACGCTACCGAATATGAAGGTTGGTGGTACGAAGGGTGTGGAATTTACCGGCATGTTTGGCTCAATAAAACCAACCGACTCCATGTTGACCGGTTTGGCACCTATATTACTACATCTTTAGTTTCGACTGATGAAGCTGCTGTAAACATAAAAACTAATATTAAAAACGAATACGGTGTAGTTAAAAATATTACACTCGTCTCTAAAATTGTCGATAATAAAGGAGCGGTACTTGACACAAAAACTTCATCGCAGATAATTGAGCCGTTTAGCACAACTGAGCTTTCGCAAAAAGGAGTTATTCAAAAGCCCCTGCTTTGGACACCCGAAACACCAAACCTTTACAAGGTACTGACTGAAGTTTCTGAAAACGGTGTTGTCATCGACAATTACGAAACCATTTTTGGGGTAAGGACAATCGAAATAAACCGAAATGGGGTGTTTCTAAACGGAAAGCTTTATCCAGTGAAGGGTACTTGTAACCACCAGGATTTTGCCGGGATTGGTGTAGCACTTCCCGATAAGATAAACGAATACAAATTAAAGTTGCTCAAAGAAATGGGCAGCAATGCTTATCGTTGTTCCCATCATCCCCCCACTCCGGAATTGCTTGATATGTGTGACAGGATGGGTTTACTTGTATTGGACGAAAACCGTATGTTGTCGAGTTCTGAAGAAGGGATAAAGGATTTGAAAGCCATGCTATATAGGGATCGTAACCACCCGTCTATATTTATGTGGGGTATGGAAAATGAAGAATGGATACAAGGCACAGTAACCGGGGCGAGGATACTCAAAACACTGGTTGACATCACTCATAAAATAGACCCTACCCGCCCTGTGACTGCCGCCATGAATCATGGGCGGAACGAAGGTGGGTATGCCGATGTGCTGGATGTTGTGGGATATAATTATGGAGACAAGGGATTGGCGTATGTGAAAGACCATGAAAAGTATCCCGGGCGAATAGAGTTTTGTACAGAAGCCACAAGTTTTATTTCAACTCGTGGGGAGTATCAGAACGATTGGGGAAAAGGTTATGTTTCAAACCTCGGACTATGGCAACCCAACTGGGGGCCATTGCCCGGCGAAGACTGGGCGGACATTGTTAAATATCCTTATCTCGGAGGGTTGTTTGTCTGGACAGGTTTTGACTACCGTGGTGAACCTACTCCATACCAATGGCCATGTGTTACATCTCATTTCGGATTCATGGATATATGCGGTTTCCCCAAAGACGGGTACTATGCGTACAAAGCGGCCTGGACAAACGAACCGGTAGTCCATATTTTCCCGCATTGGAACTGGCCCGGCAAAGAAGGAGACAGTACACAGGTGCATTGCTACACCAACTGCGACGAAGTGGAGTTATTCCTCAACGGAAAAAAAATAGGCAGGCAAAAAGCGGCTCCGTATACTAAGCTGATATGGAACCTGGTATATAAGCCTGGTAAATTGGAAGCCAGAGGATATAAGAATGGAAAATTGGTAACCCGGGATATTGTTGAAACAACTACAGCCCCGGCACAGGTGGCGTTGAATAGCGATTGCAATGTGCTTAAAGCTGATGGCACCGATGTAGCCGTTATCCGGGTGGCAATTAAGGACGCAAAAGGCAGGGTTGTCCCTACCGCGGCGAACCTGGTGAAATTTATCATTGAAGGACCGGGACAAATTATTGGCACAGGTAATGGTAATCCCAGCAGTCATGAGCCGGATAAAGCCAGCCAGCGCATGGCTTTCAACGGATATTGTTTGGTGCTGGTTCAATCCGATAAACAGGCTGGAGAGATCCGCTTAAAAGCTGTTTCGGAAACTCTCAAAAGCGATGATGTTGTTATAAAGGTGCAGTAAAGAGGATACTATTTTTTAGAGAGGCATAGAATATTATGAAACTGCTTAAAGCTTATAGCATTACATATCTCGTGAGAAACTTAATTACGGCCCTGTTTTTTTTGGCAGGCAGCATTGCCTGCTATGGTCAGGATATTGATAAAACTGAACGAAAACAGTTATTCGATTATAAATGGAAATTTTTTCTGGGAGATCCGGCATCGGCAAAATCAAGAGATTTTAATGATGCGGGTTGGCGAAACCTTGATCTGCCTCATGATTGGAGCATTGAAGGGAACGTAGGTCCTAAAAATCCCACAGGCGGTGCGGGTGGATATTTCCCGGCAGGTATTGGCTGGTACCGTAAAGCCTTCAAGGCGCCGGCTGAATGGAAGGACAAAAAGGTCTCCGTTTATTTTGAAGGGGTTTATATGAATTCCGAGGTTTTTATTAACGGAAGATCACTTGGCGTTTATCCTTATGGCTATTCATCGTTCAGTTATGACCTTTCACCTTATCTGGATCTTAACAGTGAAAATGTGATAGCGGTAAGGGTAAATAATTCGGAACAGCTGAACAGCAGGTGGTTCAGTGGTTCGGGCATCTATCGCCACGTTTGGATGACCGTTACTGACGCTGTGCATATAGCTGATTGGGGCGTTGCAATTACAACCCCTGACGTATCTTCAAAAAAAGCTACTGTTCAAATTAAAACCGTAATAAAAAACGAAAGCGGTTTGCCTAAAACCATTGTACTAAGCACCAGGTTGCTTGACGCAAACGCTAAAAATGCAGGCAATACTCAAATAAAGGTAGAACTGGCCGCTAACAGCAAGAGGGACGTTGAACAAACCATAAGCGTTGCATCTCCCGCGTTATGGACGCCGGAAAAAACCAATTTATACGCCGCCCGAATACAGGTATTGCAAAATAAAAAAGCAGTTGACGAAACGGAGACAGATTTTGGCATACGTTCCGTAAAATTCACCGTTGAAAACGGATTTCAACTTAATGGCAAAACGATAAAGCTTAACGGTGGCTGTGTGCATCATAATAATGGTTGCCTGGGTGCTGCCGCTTATGACCGTGCCGAAGAACATAAGGTTGAACTGCTTAAAGAAGCCGGGTTTAACGTTGTAAGAACATCGCATAACCCACCTTCCGAAGCTTTTTTAAACGCTTGCGACAGGTTAGGGTTATTGGTTGTTGATGAATCGTTTGATTGCTGGAAGATCGGGAAAAACAAATACGATTATGCCCGGTATTTTAACGAATGGTGGAAACGTGACCTGGATGCCATGGTTTTGCGGGATCGGAATCATCCTTCAATTATAATGTGGAGCATTGGCAATGAAATAGTGGAGCGGGGTACCCCAGGCTCTGTAGAAACTGCCAAAATGCTTGCTGCAGAAATAAAAACGATAGACACCAGCCGGCCCGTTACATCAGCTGTTGTAGAGAATGGTAAGAATTGGGCGACGCTTGATTCTCTTTTTGCGGAGCATGACATCGCCGGCTATAATTACCACCTGTGGTCTGCGCCTGCCGATCATGAGCGCGTACCTTCACGCATTATTTTTCAAACAGAGTCCTATCCCAAGGATGCTTTTACAAATTGGAAGCTGGTAAAAAACAACAGTTATGTTGTGGGCGATTTTGTGTGGACAGCTATGGACTATCTTGGCGAATCAGGAATAGGCCGCTGGTATTATTCGGGCGACATGCCGGGTGAACACTGGGAACATGATCTTTTTCCATGGCATGGCGCCTATTGCGGCGATGTTGACCTGATCGGGTGGAGAAAGCCTATCTCGCACTATCGTAACCTGTTATACAATAACACCGAAAAGCTTTACATGGCAGTTCGCGAACCCGAACCGAATCCCATAGAAATCACCACAACGTGGTGGTCGGTATGGCCAACCTGGGACAGCTGGACCTGGCCGGAATATGAAGAAAAGACCGTAAACGTTGAAGTTTATTCAAAATACCCCAAAGTGCGCCTTTACCTGAACGGCAAACTGATTGGCGAAAAGGCGACAACTGAAGAACAAGAATATAAAGCTGAATTTGCAGTACCATATGCGCCCGGACAGCTTAAGGCAATTGGTGTGGATAATGGTAAGGAAATAGAATCAACCGTTTTGCAAACTTCCGGAGATGCTGCAAAGATCAAAGTAACTGCTGACAGGAAGGAGATAACAGCTGACGGACAAGATTTGTGTTATGTTACCATCGAGGTAATCGACAAGGATGGTACGCTACAGCCAAATGCCGCAAACCGCCTACTTTTTAAAATTGAAGGACCCGGAATAATTGCCGGAGTTGGCAACGCGGATATGAAAGATACAGACCCATATGTTGGCAATACGCACAAAGCCTGGCACGGTCGTGCATCGTGCGTAATAAGAAGCACCCATAGCGCCGGCGATATTAAATTGATGGTGAGTTCGGCAGGTTTGTTCGGCGCTGTGTTAGATATTAAAGCAACTCCCGGTAAAAACAAATAACCAAACGCAGGTGCTCCGGTAAGCCGCAAACCTGCGTTTATCCAAACACATGGCAACGGTAATTCAAGATGAAAGAATAAAACAGCGATGAAATAAGATATGCCAAGTCTATGTTGATACAAACTTCCCTGTTTTATTGTACAAAATTCCGTCATAAAAATCGTCACTAAGATTTTTTTAAGTTCAAAATATTTCGTAAATTAGTTTCTGTAAGCCGCTAAACACGGTTTACCCTTCAGAGAAACGATTACTTTTTCGCCTCATAATCTTTTGATCCCTGGTTCGAGCCCAGGTGGGCGTACTGAAGTAAATCATTGATTATGAAAGATTTGCTTATTTTAACTCGCATCTTCCACCCCAAAATAACACCATTTTAGTGACGAATTTTAGAGGGTCTTTTAGTTGACGGTGGAGATTATTGGTGAAATACTGAACGTTTTTAAATCTAACAACCTTAGCTTACGTAATAGATTTTTTCTTTACTACTCCCGTTGATTTTCCCTTTGTTTTACTAATCTTTTTTTAAATAGTAAACTATATTATAGTTTTTAACATAATACAGTTTACCTTCCATTTTAATTTAACATCAATTTTGTGTAAATTAGAGCCATCATGTTAGTACTCCCCACGCTTTCTGATCAAGAAATTCTTGCCCTTATAGGGCAGGACGACCGGGCTGCATTCAGTGAACTTTATGATCGTTATTGGCAATCATTGTATCAAACTGCATGGAACGTGCTGCGGGATCAGGAATCATGCATGGAGGTTACCCAAGAAGTATTTGTTTGGTTATGGGACCATCGATCAGGCCTGCAGATCAATTCGCTGCCTTCTTACCTCAAAGCGGCTGTTAAATATAAGGTCACCGACATATTGCGCAGCAATAGAGCCAGGGAGGCCTGTTTTATTAACTTGGATGAACTTGAAGCTGAAAACTTATTATTTGACGATGACCCTTTAGAGCTTAAGGAATTAAAAGCGGTAATAAGGCAGATGAGTGCAAAACTTCCTGCACGAGCAAGGCTAATATTTGAATTAAGCCGAAATGAGCAGTTATCTAACAGAGAAATCGCAGAAAAATTAGGTATTTCTGAAAAAACAGTCGAAAATCAGATCACCATCGCCATAAAAAAACTACGAATTTCGATGGGTACACTTTCTGTGTGGCTATTTTTTCTTTAAATGGCAATAAAGCGATCTTAATAAAAATTTTTCTGATTCTTTTGGGGGGTAACCCTCTTTTTTTCGCCTTACTATTGAAAGCGGAATCTTAGCCGCCGGGCAGAAATGACAAAAGAATTTTTTTTAATGCTTGTTGAACGTGTAAAGGATGGCAGCGCCAGTGATCAGGATGTTCTTCTTTATAACGCTTGGTTCAATAAATTTCAGTCGCAGGGCGATTGGAATGATGCAAAATTGGGAAATGCTGAACAAATCAAAAGTTTAATTGAAGAACGTATCAACGAACATATTGATACACGAGAGCCTATTAAAAGCCTCAGGCCGTTATGGACAAGGTTTGTTGCCGCCGCTTCAATTCTATTTTTCATTTCTGTTGGTACCTATTATTTTATTTACAAACAAGAATTTGGGCAAAACTCTAATTATAAAAATGATGTTGCGCCCGGTCACGGCCAGGCAACTCTGACTTTAGCCAACGGGCAGAAGATTTTGCTAACAAAAGGATTGAATAGAAAGCTGGCGCAGGGGGCTACCGCTATACAAATTAATAATGGTGTTACTTATACTACTAATGTAACTACTAAAACAAAGGGAATAATTTCCTATAATACGTTGTCAACTGCAGTGGGCGAACAATCACCTTACCCGCTTATTTTGCCTGATGGTTCCAAAGTTTGGTTAAATGCGCGATCATCCATAACCTTCCCGACAGCTTTTAACGAAAAAGAAAGAACGGTAAAAATTACAGGAGAAGCCTTATTTGAAGTGGCTCATGATGCCCGGCATCCATTTAAGGTGAAAACCGAAAAACAAATCATAGAAGATATTGGTACCACGTTTGACGTGAATGCCTATACCGATGAACCCGCTACGGAAACAACACTGATTGAAGGAATAATTAAAGTGAATAATCAGCTGCTAAAACCGGGTCAGCAGAGTGACGGAAGCCATATAAAGACAGTTAATACCAAACGGTATTCCGCATGGAGAAGCGGCGACTTCTATTTTGAAAATGACAACATTCAAACCGTTATGCGCGAACTTTCGCGCTGGTATAATGTCAATATCTACTACGACAGCACCATGCCGACTGACGACTTTAATGCCCGCATCAGCCGAAGTAAAAATATCAGCGCTGTGTTACAGATATTTGAAAACACCAAAGGCGTTAAATTTAAAATTGAAGGAAGGAGGGTAACCGTTATAAAATAAACCATTACCAAACCGCGCCCCACAAAAAAAGTCACCTGGCTGTAACCGGATGACTTCGAAAGGATCGCTCAAATAATTAATTAACTATTTAAGAACCGCGTCAGCCTCACTGTCTTCGAAAACTTAAGGCAAAACGCACAACCTTCACTTAGCAAATGTACAAAATTTACTCAGAACACTTTGTGCTGCCCCCAGGCTTTACAAAAAAATTATTATTGTTCATGAAGTTAACCTCCCTGATGCTATTCTTAGCCTTTATGCAGGTAAGCGCGAACACCCTTGCGCAAAAGGTTACCCTGTCACAACGAAATGCGTCATTAACTACCATTTTCGAGCAAATCCGGAGCCAAACCGGTTATGATTTTGCATATACCACAGCAACGATACAGACGGCCAGGCCGGTGACTATTGATGTGAAAAATATGGAACTTAATGAAGTATTGATGTTGGTTTTTGATAATCAGCCACTGGATTATAAAATTGACAACAAATCGGTATCGGTATCAAAAAAGGAGCCTTCGTTATTTGATAATATTAAGAATGAGGCCGCCAATTTACTCGCGCTTCCAGCAGATATTCACGGTACGGTTACGGATAGTTTAGGTCAGCCCTTGATGGGTGCAAACGTAAGCTTAAGTATCAAAGGAATGACCTATGTTGCTATTACTGATAGCAAAGGAGGATTTTATTTTAGTAAGTTACCGCAAGAGCGTTACAATTTAGTTGTAACTTATCTTGGTTATAATAAGCTGGAAAGGATTATTAATTCTAATGGAAGGGATATATCGCTCAACATAATGTTACACACGGTGTCTTCAGCGCTTGACCAGATCCAAATAATTGGTTACGGTACAGAATCCAGGCGTTTTAGTGTAGGAAATGTATACACTGTTGATGCTAATACGATAGGCAAACAACCGGTAACTAATCCCTTACTGGCATTAGAAGGGCAGGTCCCGGGGCTGTCCATTATAGCTATGAACGGCGTGCCCGGCTCAACAACATTGGTACAGGTACGGGGCCAAAATTCATTGGCTACCGATAGGCTTAGTTTTAAACCTTATGACCAGCCTTACTTTATTGTAGATGGCGTACCTTTTGCTGCACAAAATCTTAATATTAGCCAATTATCCAACCTTGCGAATGGGCAATCTTTTAGCGGTGGGCTTGACCAGGCAACAGGCATAGGTGCATTTAATGGTATTAATCCGAGTGATATAGAAAGTATCACTATCCTTAAGGATGCGGACGCGACCGCTATTTATGGCACAAAAGGTGCTAACGGGGTTGTTTTAATAACCACAAAAAAAGGAAAAGCAGGTAAAACAATTGTCGACTTAAATGTAAACTCACAGGTTAACGCGGCTGCCAGGCCATTACAATTATTGAACACGCAACAATATCTTCAATTAAGGAACGACGCTTTTACGTTAGATAAGCTTACACCCGGCAGCGACCCTAATAATTATAATTCTTATGCGCCTGATCTTAAAATTTATGATCAAAACAAATACACCAACTGGCAAAAAGTTATCCAGGGAAACAATACCCATAATACAGATATCCATGCCAGTGTATCCGGTGGAAACGCTAACAGCACTTTTATTGTTAATGGTGGTTATACCCGGTCAGACTATAATTACCCGGGTGATTTTGCAGACCAGAGATACAGCTTACATAGTGCATTAACCAGTAACTCGGCAAATAAAAAATTCAGCCTTACCTTCATCACCGACTTTTCATATGAACAAAATAGGTCTACAAGTTTTGGCGGTAGCAGTTATGTGACGCTACCTCCCAACGCACCCGATCAGATAGACGCGAACGGCAATTTGATATGGGATTACAAAGGAGTGACTGTTTATAATAATTTGTACGCCGGTTTAAGGGCACCTTCTACGCTGCAAACTTATAATTACAATACTTCATTAAATTTTAACTATGAAATACTAAAGGGTTTAAAAATTGGTAGCAGCATAGGTTATAACCGTAATGCCGGTACAGAGCATTCTGAAAACCCTTTGGCAGCACAAAACCCATCACCTTATGATCAAATAACCGCGGCTTTTGCAAATACTGCCGCACAGGATATTAATATTGAGCCTCAGATAAATTATAATAAAACCCTTGGCAAAGGAGAAATAACCGCTTTATTGGGTGGCACTTATGAAAAAAGCACGAATGATCAGGAGCAAACCCAGGCATATGGTTATACAAATGATAACTTCCTCAATTCCATTAACGGGGCCAGTTCAACTTCTCCTTTTGATGTACAAAGCCTCACTAAATATGTAGCTGTCTTTGGCCGTTTAAAATATGTTTATAACCAAAGATATATAATAGAATTTAGCGGCAGGCGTGATGGTTCAAGTAATTTTGGCCCTGGCAAACAGTTTGGCAGTTTTGGTTCTGTAGGCGCCGGCTGGATCTTTTCTGAGGAGAAGGCTTTTAAAGATGCCCTTCCGTTTATTAGTTATGGTAAACTTTCAGGAAGTTATGGAACAACCGGTGCCGATGCATCCGGAGGGTATAAGTTCCAGGCATTGTACACCCCTTACCCATATGGCAATACCGGCACTTTTCAGGGCATTAGGCAAAATATTCCATACAACCTGTTTAATCCAAACTTTCAATGGGCTATAAAAAAATCATTGGATGTGGGATTGGATCTGGGCTTTTTCAATAATCGCTTGCTGTTAAATGCCAGCTATTACAGAGATCGCAATAGCAAAGAACTTGTTGAGTACCCATTGGCGGGGCAAGCAGGTTTCTCTACCGTGTATGAAAACCAAAATAGCGAAGTTCAAAACAAGGGTTGGGAATTTACACTAACATCAACTAACATAAAAAGCAGGGGCTTTACCTGGACAACTACTTTTAATCTGACATTTAACCGGAATAAGCTGCTTTCTTTCCCCAACCTGGCAGCGTCTTCTTATGCCAGCCAGTACGTAGTAGGCCAGCCAACTACTGTGGTATTTGGTTACAGGTATAAGGATGTAAACCCTACTACCGGTTTGTTTGAGTATTACGATAAAAACGGAAATGTAACTTCCAGCCCTAAATACGGAACAGCCGCAACCGGTGGCGATCAAGTAGTAATTGGTAACAGGGAAACTAACTATATGGGTGGTTTTGGCAATAATTTCAGTTATAAGCGGTTTAGCCTTTATATTTTCTGCCAGTTTTCAAGTGGTACGCAACCTAATGCCATTTCAGCGCTTTATAATGGCAGTATTCCGGGCCTTCAAGGTAATTTGCCTACGTATGTTTTAGGTAAATATTGGACCGCCCCCGGCCAAAATGCTACGCTTCAAAGACTGTCAAGCGGTTATGGTTCACCATCTCTCAGCCCTGCCTTTACTTTCACGCAATCTACCGGGGCCTATACCAATGACACTTACCTGAGGGTTAAAACAGCAGCAATATCTTATGCGCTGCCTGATGCCTGGATGAATAAAATTAATATTAAAAATGCCAGTATTTTTTGTAATGCGCAAAACCTGTTTACCATCACCAATTATAAGTTCGGTGATCCGGAACAGCCTGGTAGTTTCACCACGTTCCCTTTGCAGCGTATTATAGCATTTGGTTTAAATCTGAAATTTTAGACAATTATCATCATGAAAAAAATATTTTCAAATAAAAATAAAATACTGGCAGGTGGTTTATTAATTGCCCTCAGTACACTTGCTTCCTGCAAAAAATTAATTGAAATACCCCCCAATCCGCCTACACAAATTACCAGGGAACAGGCATTTGCAGATAGTGCTACAGCTATTTCGGCGGTGGCCGGTGTATATACTTTTACTATCAGCGCTAACAACAACGGCATACCTTACTACAGCGGGTATTATGATGTAACTACGGCGCTTTCGGCGAATGAGGTATCTTATACAGGTACCGGGGATGATGGACAATTTAACAGTTACACCCTTAACGCAAAAAATAGCCATCTAAACGATTTGTGGACAACGCCTTATGTGGAGATTTACCAGGTAAATGATGTATTGGCCGGAATAACCCACAATAATAACTTATCAGCTTCATTCATCAAACAGGTTACAGGCGAAATGGAGGTTGTACGGGCTTTTACTTATTTTTACCAGGTTAATTTATTTGGTGGTTTGCCTTTGGTAACTACAACTGATTATAATATCAACGCAACGCTGCCAAAAGCTACGCCTGCTGCCGTATACAAACAAATTTTAACGGATCTTAACGATGCCACTACAAAATTAACTGCGGCTTATGCATCATATCCGGCAACATATACGGGTGGTCCTCTGGTATCTTCAGGGCATGCAAGGCCCAATTTATACACGGCCGTAGCATTAAAGGCCAAAGTTAATTTGTATTTGGGTAATTGGCAGGCTGCCTATACCGAAGCCGATTCAGTTATTCAACATGGTGGCTTTAACCTTGAATCAGACCTTAACAATGTATTTTTGGATGGAAGTGCCGAAGCAATTTGGCAGGTGCCGGTTAACAATAAATACGGGGGGTCCGGAGATGCATCAAATTTTGTGCCTTATGGCGGAACACCTGCCTACCCGGTAACTGACTCTTTGTTAAATAGGTTTGAACCCGGAGACTTGCGGAGGAAAAATTGGCTGGCTTTTAATGTAGTAGGTGGCAAGAATGTATATTATCCTTTCAAATATAAGGACAAGGCACCCACAATACCTGCTACAGGTTTTGTGTTGTTAAGATTTGCAGAAATGTATCTGATTCGCGCTGAAGCCGCTATACAACTTAATAATAACCTGAATGCAGCTGTAGCTGATATAAACACTATACGCCAAAGAGCAGGCTTGGCACCCGCTATTATTACTGCATCATCATCACAACCGGCTTTATTGGCTGCTGTTAGACAGGAAAGACGGCTGGAGCTGTGTTTTGAATTTGGCAACAGGTTTTTTGATTTAAGCAGGACAGCCGGTGATAACAAATACCCGGTGAGTGGGCAAGCCCCTGCTGTATTAGCTGGTTGGCAACCTGATTTTGCCAAATACCCGGTACCGCAAACGCAGATAGAATTAAACAACCAACTTACGCAAAATCCGGGTTATCAATAAGCAATAAATTTCTGATAGAAAACACTTCAAATTACTATCCGGGGTATAAATCATACTCCGGAAGTGGTTTTTATTTCAATAAAAAAACTAAAATGGAAAATTCAATTTTGAGTATTAAAAAATTATCGCACCGCTACAGTACTTCCTGGGCTATCCGCGACATCGACCTGGAAATAAACAGGACCGGGATCTTAGGGCTGCTCGGCTCAAATGGCGCCGGTAAATCCACCACCATGAATATCATGTGCGGCGTGTTAAACCAAACGGAAGGCACCGTACTAATAGATGGGATAGATACCCGTGAACAGCCTGAATTAGCAAAAAGGCAGATAGGTTTCCTTGCGCAAAATCCCCCATTGTATTTAGACCTGACGGTAGATGAATACCTTATTTATACTGCGGAGCTAAGGAGAATGGATAAAATGGCCATTAAACCCGCTCTTGAGGAAGCAAAAGACCGCTGTGGCATATCACACTTCAGCAACCGGTTGATCAAAAACCTGTCCGGCGGTTACCGTCAACGTGTAGGAATTGCCCAGTCCATTATCCATAAGCCCAAACTGGTGGTAATGGATGAGCCAACTAATGGTTTAGACCCTAACCAGATCACCGAAGTAAGATCACTGATCAAAGAAATCGCCGTAGAACATGCAGTTATTTTCTCCTCGCATGTTTTGTCAGAAGTACAAATGTTGTGCAAAGAGATCAAGATGATAGCTGACGGTCGCATTGTATTTTCTGATACCATGGACGCTTTCAATAATTATGTAGAGCCGCATAGCGTGTTGATGCATATGGAAAATCCGCCGGCCGCAGCAGAATTATTGAAAATAACCGGTGTAGACAAAGTGGATTTCGTAACAGAAAGACAAGCCAGGGTTTATTTTACCGGAGACAAGGAAATAACAGAACGGCTTATAGGTGCAAGCGTGCATAACGGTTGGCGCTTAAGAGAGATCAACCTTGACAAAACGGCGCTCGATGAAATCTTTAAACAATTATCTACCAAAACCACGCAATCTTAATCTAATGAAATTAATATTTAAAATAGCAAAAGCAGAGCTTCGCAACCTGTTTTACTCGCCAATAGCCTGGTTTTTAACCATCGCTTTTATAGTAGAGTGCGCGCTTAGTTACACTAAATTGATAAATCAATATGCCAGCCAACAAGAAATGGGTGGTATGGGGTTGAACTGGATGCGGCAGTTAACATATAATGTATTCACAAGCCCGTACGGGTTATTCGGTGGCATTATGCAGAACCTATATCTGTATATTCCGCTGCTAACCATGGGTCTTATCAGTCGCGAAATTAATGGCGGTACCATCAGCCTGCTCTATTCATCCCCGGTAAAAGTACGCGAAATTGTTTTCGGCAAATACCTGGCTATGCTGGTATATAGCTTCGTACTGTTATTTGTGATAGGCATTTTTATGACATCCGGCTTTTTTGATATCAAATCAGCAGATTATGGGATGCTTTTAGCAGCCGCGCTCGGCTTTTACCTGTTGTTATGTGCTTATTCGGCTATAGGGCTTTTTATGTCCAGCCTTACCAGCTACCAGATAGTTGCGGCGGTAAGTACTTTTGTAATGATAGGGGTACTTAGCTACATAGGTACCTTATGGCAGGGAGTAGACTTTGTACGTGATCTGACTTATTTTTTATCCCTTTCAGGGCGCACCCGTCATATGTTGGGAGGTTTGATCACTACTAAAGATGTGATCTATTTCCTGGTTATCGTGTACATTTTTCTGGGTGCAACCATTTACAAATTACAATCAGGCCGCGAAACAAAGCCATGGTACGTTACCGCGGGGCGCTACGTTGCTATCGTCGTTTCTGCTTTAATTATCGGCTATGTCAGTTCTTTTCCAAGCCTGATAGGTTACTGGGATACAACAGCAAATAAAGATAATACACTTACGCCTAATGCACAGAAGATCATTGGCGAACTTGGCAATGATAAACTAGAAGTCTCCTCTTATAGCAATTTTTTAGATAATTATTATTGGTTTGGATTACCTGAACAACGCAACGAATATTTATCCAGGTGGGAATCGTATTTACGGTTTAAACCAGATATTGAATTCCATTACGTAAGTTATTATGACACGCCTTTTGCCTTAAGTTATAACCTTTTTGAGGGTTACAAAGGCAAAACTATTAAACAAATTGCCGAACAAAGGGCCAAAGGCTCTGATCTGAAACTATCTGACTTTGAAACGCCTGAACAGATCAAAAAAGAAATTGATCTTAAACCGGAAATGAACAGGTATGTAATGAAACTAACCTATAAAGGCAGGTCTACCTTTCTGCGGGTTTTCAACGATCAAATGACTTGGCCAAGTGAAACCGAAGTTTCGGCTGCTTTTAAAAGACTACTTCAAGCTGACATGCCCAAGGTTGCATTTGTTACAGGCGATGGTGAACGAAAAACTCTTAAAAAAGGTGACAGGGAGTATAAAACAGTAACTACTGAAAAAACCTTCCGTTACGCACTTATTAACCAGGGATTTGACGTGGATACGGTTTCGTTAAGCACTCAGGAGATTCCTGACAATATTAAAGCGTTAGTAATTGCAGATCCGCAGAGTGAATTAAGCGCGGCGGCCATCCAAAAAATACAAGCTTATATTGCTAAAGGAGGTAACCTGTTAATTGCCGGCGAGCCGGGCAGGCAACAAATGTTAAACCCTTTGCTGAAAACATTAGGTGTACAGTTAACTAATGGCATGCTTCAACAGCAAAGCGACGATTTTGCGCCCACACTGGTATTACCATATTTAACAAAAACGGCTATTGGTTTTGCCAAAATATTAGACAAACCTTCAGTAGATACCCTACCTGTTTCTATGAACGGTGTAGCAGGCTTAACTTACCACGATACCAGCGGATTTATAGTAAAACCATTGTTAATCACCAAGGCCGGCCCGGTTAGCAATACTATGAAGCGTAATCCTGACCTGGACCTGGTAAATAGTAAAGATGACGCAAATGCAAATTCAAGCGGAGGAGTTCATATGATCTCGGGTGGAGGTTTTGCAACGGCTGTACCTATGGGTAGCGTGAAATTTAGTGCGAAAGGAATGGTAAAGAAATCACCTTTAGCTAATGTTTCGAAAGAAACCTACACTACAGCATTAGCTTTAACGCGTCAAATTAATGGTAAAGAACAGCGAATTGTTATAAGTGGCGACGCCGATTTTCTAAGTAATTCTGAGTTAGGAAGATACAGCCCGCAGGTAGCAAACTTTTATTTCAGCACAGCCTTATTCAGCTGGTTAAATTATGGGCAGTATCCTGTAGATACCTCACGTCCGGATGAAAAAGATAATCGGGTTACTGTAAGTACAAACTACGTAAGCTTTTTAAAGATCGTATACATATATGTAATACCCGGTCTCATCCTGATCTTTGCAGCAGTATTTCTTATCCGTCGTAAAAGAAAATAAAAATGTTATTTACAACAGACAAGCAAACGCAGGACGATTTGAATATCTACGGTAAACAGGGAACAGAGTCGATCTATTCCCTGTTCAACCGTACATCAACACTCAATGGCTCAAAGTTACTGGAAGAGATGTTTCGCTATCCGCTCTCTGACGCTATTACGATCAACGCGCGAAGCGAAAAAATTGGCTATTTGAAAAAGATTAAAGCTAACTTCCCGTTCAGTTCTGAGCTGTTTGACCAGGCTGAACAATACCTGGCCAATACAGACGAAAGGACCAAATTACCGGCAGAAAAGCCCTCGTTTGAAAAAAAGATAACCAACCTTGTAGCTACAAATGCAGACTACAAGCAAATTGTTGACGGGATAAGCGCACTGATAGGAATCGCGCAGCAATTGCACCAGCTGTTACAAAACACTCTTCTTTCGGAAGGCAGCCCTTTCAACAAAGATCCGGAAACGCAGGATATTTATATGCTGTTTACTGCAGATCCTGTTAAATTAATGCTGCATGAAAATCGTAAGAATAAGCTGTCTTACGATAAACTTGTAATGTACGATATGTTGCTGCGTTTTCGCCATCGGGAAACAATCCAGCGGATATTGAGATTTATTTACCAGTTTGATGTCTATATGACTGTTGCAAAAGTTGCAACCGAAAGAAACTTCGTCTTCCCTAATGCTTTGTCTGGAGATAAGCACATTATTAAAATCACGGGCTTTTATCATCCTCAATTAAAAAACGCTGTAGCAAATGACCTGCATATTACACCAGATGCAAACTTAGTGTTTTTAACAGGGGCCAATATGGCGGGTAAATCCACGTTCATGAAATCATTAGGGATAGCCATGTACCTGGCGCACATGGGTTTCCCGGTGGCCGCAAAAGAGATGGAGTTCTCTGTGTTGGACGGTATTTATACAACGATAAACCTGCCTGACAATCTTGGGATAGGCGCCAGCCATTTTTACGCCGAAGTGCTGCGGATAAAAAAGGTTGCCAAAGAACTGAGCATAGGCAGGAACATTTTTGTGATTTTTGATGAGCTTTTCAGAGGCACTAATGTAAAAGATGCTTATGAAGCTACTATAGCTGTTACGACAGGATTTGCCCGAAAACGAAACAGCACATTTGTGATTTCTACGCATATTATTGAAGCAGGAGCGGTATTAAAAGAACGCTGTACCAATATCAGCTTTAAATACCTGCCCACCAGGATGAATGGAACAGTTCCTGAATACACCTACACGCTGGAAAGCGGTATTACAGATGACCGGCACGGGATGATTATCATTAACAATGAAGGTATCCTGGAACTGTTGAATAAAAGAAAGGAAACAACAGCCCCATGAGCTTTATAGCCGATAAACAAACGTTGGAAGATCTGAACCTGCTGGGTAAATACAAACAGCATTCCGTCTTTAGCTTATTCAATAAAGTAAAAACAGCAGGAGGGGAGGAGCTGCTTAATAAAATGTTCCAAAATCCGCTGACAGACCCGGAAGCTATCAATAACCGCAGCAATATCTTTAAATATTTCCAAAGTAGGCAAATCAGCTTTCCTTTCAGTAATGAGCAATTCGCTTTAGCAGAAAATTACCTGAGCGGCGGTGGTGCAAATAATTTCCCGGTAACGCTACTTACCCTGGGCAGGAAAAAACTGACAGCCACGATAATAAAAGATGAAGAATATCCAATCCTTCAAAAAGGCCTACAGCAAATTATAACAGTGTTGAACCAATGTAAAATCGTTATCAGCCAACTGGAAGAATCACAAAAGGAAAAAACGCACCCGTTTTCCGCTGAATTGCAAACGGTAAAAACCATTCTGGACAACCCAAAACTGGATTGGCTGAAAACAGAACAAGCTAACAGCGCCGGCCCATTATCCTTAAAAAAAACAGCCAGATATGATCATCTGCTAAGATATACGCTAAGATCAGAATTACAAACGGTTATGGAAACGTTTTACCAACTGGATGTTTACATAGCAGTATCCAAACTGGCAAAAGAGAAAGACTTCGGCTATGCTCAAGCTTTGCCCAAAGAAAACAGCCTTTTGAGCGCAACTGAACTGAGACACCCAAATATAGAAAAGGCCATAGCTAACCCGGTTTCTTTCCACCAGGATAGCAACATGATCTTTTTAACGGGGGCTAACATGGCCGGTAAGTCTACGTTTATGAAATCATTTGGCATCAATATTTACCTGGCGCATATGGGATTCCCGGTAGCCGCAAAAGAGATGCTGTTTTCTGTAAAGGAAGGTATCTATAGCTCCATCAATGTACCTGATAACCTGGATATGGGTTACAGCCATTTTTATGCAGAGGTGTTAAGGGTAAAGAAGGTAGCTGAGGAAGTAAATAAAGAAAAGAACCTGGTTATCATCTTTGATGAACTGTTTAAGGGCACAAATGTAAAAGACGCTTATGATGCCACGCTGACGGTAACTGCAGCCTTTAGCGAATACCGGAATTGTTTGTTCATCATCTCTACCCATATTATTGAAGCAGGAGAGGTATTAAAACAACAAGGCAACATCCAGATGCTATACCTGCCTACCATCATGAATGGCAACGTCCCTGCCTATACTTATAAGCTGCAGCCAGGCATTTCCAACGACCGGCACGGCATGATGATCATTGAAAATGAGGGTATACTGAAAATGCTGCAATAAGATATAAAACGTAAAAAATTTAATAATAATAATAAATTACTAATTATGAACTCCTTTTTTTGTCCGAAACACTGCCTGCTTGCAGTGCTTGTAGTTATCCCTTCAATCCTGTTAGCGCAATCCGTCAAAACGCCGGAGCCGTTACCATTCGACCCCTCAGTACGTACGGGTAAGTTAGCTAATGGCTTCACCTATTATATCCGCCACAACGAGGAACCCAAAAGCCGGGTAACGTTCTACCTGGCCAATAAGGTGGGTTCGGTGCTTGAGTCAGACGACCAGCGCGGCCTGGCTCACTTTATGGAACATATGAGCTTTAACGGTACTGCGCATTACCCCAAAAATGAGCTGGTTAATTATCTGCAAAAAACCGGTGTCAGGTTCGGTGCCGATCTGAATGCATATACCAGCTTTGATGAAACGGTATACCAGTTACCCATCCCGTCAGACAAACCGGATATCGTTCAACATGGCTTGCAGATCATGCGCGACTGGGCGCAGGAAGCCACGCTTGACCCTGTTGAGATCAATAAAGAACGCGGCGTAGTGCTTGAAGAAAAGCGGTTAGGTAAAGGGGCCGGTGAGCGCATGCGGCGCCAGTATTTCCCGACGCTGTTAAATAACTCTATCTATGCGCAGCGTATCCCGATCGGTACGGATGAGGTGTTGAATAATTTCAAGCCGGAGACCATCAGGCAATTTTACCATGACTGGTACCGCCCGGACCTGCAGGCGCTGATAGTGGTAGGTGACATTGATGTTGATGCGATGGAAAAAGACGTCCGGACTAAATTTGGCGATCTGAAAAACCCGGAAAATGAAAGGTCAAGAACAAAATATACAGTTCCGTTGACGGGTAAGAACCAGTTCATGGCTGTTACCGACCCTGAAATGACCTCGACGGCGGTACAGGTGATCATGAAGCAACCAGAACTTGTGTTACACACAACCGAAGATTACCGGACAGGGATCATCCGCGAATTATTTAATATGATGCTGGCCGACCGTTTTGCCGACCTGCAGCGTCAGGCCAACCCGCCGTTTTTAGGAGGCGGCGCGGGTGCGGGCGATTTTTTAGGCGGTCTTGATAACTATTCGGTATCCGTTACGGCTAAACCCGGTGAATTGGAGAAGGGATTTAAAGCCGCGTGGCGTGTCAATGACCAGGCCATGCGGTTTGGTTTTACAACAACTGAATTGGAACGGGCCAAAGTAGCCTATTCCAACCAGTACGAAATAGCCTTAAAGGAAAAAGACAAAACCCCGTCAGATAACTATGTAAAAGAATACCTGCAATATTTTTTGAAAGGAGATGCCGCACCGGGTATTACTTATGAATATAACCTGGTAAAGGCAGATATGCCGGGTATCACGCTTGATGAGGTAAATGCATATGCAAAAACCAACCTGAAGACAACAGACCGGGATGTACTGATCATGGCCCCAGAGAAGGATAAAGCTGCATTACCAAACGCAGAAGTATTCAATGGCTGGATAAAAGCAGTGGATGAAGAAAATCTTACCGCTTATCACGACGAAACCAGCAAAGAAAGTTTGCTTAGAACGCAGCCTGTTGCCGGCAAAATTGTGAAACAGCAACATGATTCAAAACTGAATATCACCACGCTTACGCTAAGTAACGGCATTAAGGTATTGTTAAAACCTACGGATTTCAAGAATGACGAGATCCTGTTCAGCGGGTCATCAGCCGGCGGTACCTCATTATATAGCGATGCGGATTTTCAATCAGCAAGTGCCGCTAATATTGTTCCTTCTTTTGGTGCCGGTAATTACAACAATACGGTATTGTCTAAGTATTTATCAGGAAAGAAGTTTAGCGTGCGCACCTCTATTGGTGAAAGATCGCAGAGTGCGGGCGGCTCAAGTACGGTTGCCGACCTGGAATCAGCGCTGCAAATGTTATACGCTTATATTACTGAACCGCGAAAAGACACGGTATTGTTTGAGGGGCTGATCTCGCGTTCAAAAGCAGGCCTTGCCAACCGTGGGGATAACCCGGCGACTGTATTCGCCGACACTGCCGCCGCGGTTTTAAGCAGCTATAATGTCAGACGAACAGGGCCGTCCATCAGCAAGCTAAACCAGATCAGTTTAGATAAGGCATTCAATATTTATAAAGAGCGCTTTGCGGATGAGTCTGGCTTTACGTTTGTGTTTACAGGCAGTATAGATTCGGCGGCTATTAGGCCATTGCTTGAAAAATATATCGCCAGTTTACCTGCGCTGCATAAAAATGAGCAGGCTAAAGATGTTCACATCAATATCCCGGCAGGGAAAATAACGAAAACGGTTTATAAAGGTACCGAGCCCAAAGCCACTGTGAGCCTGGTTTTCTCGGGGCCGTTCGATTACAGCTTTGCCAATGACCTGAAGCTGGACGCTTTAAAAGAGACCATCCAGATCAGGTTGATAGAGCGGTTGCGCGAGGACGAAAGCGGCGTATACTCGCCGTCTGTCCGTGCCAGTGCGGTGAAGTATCCCGAAGCCAGGTATAACCTGACGATTTCTTTTGGCTGCGCCCCGCAGAATGTAGAGAAGCTGATCGCATCTGCATTGGATGAAATAAACAAGATCAGGACTGACGGCCCGTTACCGGTTAACCTGGACAAGTTTAAAGTGGAGAACCAGCGCTCTATTGAAGTGCAACTGAAAACAAACGGTTTTTGGTTGGGGTACATCAGCGGGCAATTGCAAAACAAAGAGGCATTGGACCAGGTAAACTATTATACCGACACGGCAAATAAGATAACTACAGCCGATGTTAAGGCAATGGCCGGTAAATATCTAAGTGGTAAAAACTATATCCGGCTGGTACTAATGCCCGAAACAAGTAAATAAATGGCCAGGTAAAATTGTCATTGGTGATATGGAGACACTGGACCGGGTAACTGTAATTGGTTTATGGTTACTCATCATCTTTTTGATTACAGTGATCTTTAAAATGATCCGTGATAAAAATGACCGGGATGGCCTTTATTAAGATCCTCCTTGTTCTTTATCGTTCCTCATTACGATTAATGAGATCAGTTAAGTTAAAATAGTCAGAAGCCTTTCGATGGAGCGAAAGGCTTTTTTTATAATCGAGGTAACGGACGTCTACGCACAGCTTGGCGAACTGATGAAATTTTCACGAATTTTTATTTTCGCTTAGCAGAAAGCACTCAGTCAGGCGGTAATAGGGAGTCTGTTAACTCCTTCGAACCTCACGAGTGCCGATAATTTTAATGATTATTACACGGAAACTTACCATCCTGTCAACGGCAGCTTCAAAGAACCTTACAAAATAACAATCAGTACGGGCATCCGTTGCGATGCTTTTGGAAAACTTAATGAGGAGCGACCGATACCCTTTGCAAAATTCAATACCTTAAAAGACGGGCCTGTAAAGCGAGTACCCGTCAGTTTTTTAATAGGTAAATAAAAGCCTCTAAAGCGTACGCCCTGATGATACAAACTTCCCTGCTTTATTGTACAAACTTCCGTCACAAAAATCGTCACTAAGATTTTTTTAAGTTCAAAATGTTTTATAAATTAGCCTCTGTAAGCCGCTAAACACGGTTTTTACCCTTCAGAGAAACGATTACTTTTTCGCCTCATAATCTTTTGGTCCCTGGTTCGAGCCCAGGTGGGCGCACATAAGCAAAGCCTTGATTGTCAAGGCTCTGCTTATGTGAAATCTTTTCTTACAACACACTGAAAGATTTTAGTGGCGATTTTGTGATGATCTTTTACTCTTCTGTTTAAAATCGGTCATAGTCTTTTGGTCTAATGCCCAAAATTTCGCCAAAGTCTTCTGATTTAAAGACAAATCTTATAAAATTTCTCATTTAGCCACATTTTCATTTAGAGTGGGTGCATGAAATTTCTTCCATCTACGAGAGATAACTTTAAGCAAAAACTGATTAAAGATACAATAGGATTTATTTAAGAAATAGATAACCGGCAAATTCCTAACGAACCATTAGCCGGGAATGGTACGCGCATTTTGCTTTTAATGAAGCAATGTAGAATTGTAATTTAGTAATGTAAGATCCGACCGCGGCGTTTACCACACAGAAACAAATCCGTGATTCTCGATCATTGATCATTGGGTTCGAAGCAGTGTTTAAAAGTAGCAAACCACTTACTGTTAAAGCAATTCGCTACTTTAATAATATTGAATAAGCAGACGTCGTTGATATGTCGGACGATTATAGCTGTTTGCAGCAATAAAAAAGATGCTTAATGCGATTTTCCTGCTATTTTGCCTGCGAACTACTTTCTTCCAGGCGGCACTTTTTTAGCATAGGGGGCAGCCCCGAAAATGATTATCTGTCTTTTTTGTGGACCTAAATTATTTGCCGTTATGGCTTTTTGAGTTGCTGCGCTATCCAGACCGCGATAATTCAGTTGAACAAATCGCTGAACTTTTTCATAACGCCGACCATTAGGGCTTATTATTTCTTGATCAGCTGTACCTCGTAGCTCAGCTTCACCTCGTCACCGACAACAACGCTGCCGGCTTCCGTAACCGCGTCCCAGGTCAAACCAAATTCCTTCCGGCTGATCTTGCCGGTAACGCTGAACCCGGTTTGGGTTTGGTTATACGGATCGACAACCGTACCTCCGTGTTCAATCTTTAGGCCTGGTGACGTTCTTAATTGTCAGGACGCCATGTAATTGAAACTTGTCGCCAGATTTCTTCGCCTTGTTTCCCTTGCTTGAAGGTGATCATCGGGTATTTTTATAATCATTTTTTAGGGGATAATGTCAGCCGTAAAATTAATAAACAGTTAGAAAATGGAAAGAGCGATGGACCGTTATATATCAAGATAATACAAGCAGATCAATTTAATAAAAGTATTTAATCGAAGGATTTATCTTAAAAATTATTAATAGAAAAAAAAGTTCTTAGATTTAGCATTAAATCTAAACATGAAAACTAACCCAATATATTATCCACTGTTTATTTTAATCGCAAGCCTTTGTTTGCTGCCTGCATGCAAGGATATTATGGAGCCGTCATTAAGTAAAAGAACAATTACAGCGGAAGCACCCGGTAATTCTTATCAAAGTTTAAGCTATACTATAAATTTCTGGTGGGATGATGTAGAAGACGCGTTAACATACCGTTTACAGGTGGTGACGCCGGATTTTGTAAATATTGGTGGGTTAGTGCTTGATACCGTTGTTACAAAAAGCCAGTTTGCGTTTAATTTGAAGCCGGGGAATTATGCCTGGCATGTGTTGGCGCAAAACGGTAGTTCGCAAAGCGCTTACAGCAATCCCAAAAGTTTCACCGTGTTAAGCTCTTCAATCAGCCAACAATCCGTTCAACTTACTGCTCCGGCAAATAATTATTTAAGTAACCAAGCCGCTATTGTCTTCCAATGGGGTAATCTTTATGGTGCAACTAAATATCATCTTGAAGTTGACACGAACAATTTTGCAAACGAAAGCATATTGGTGTATGACAAGACCATGCCTGGTCAACAAGTTAGTTTTACATTTCCTAAGGACCAGGCGTACCAGTGGCGGGTACGTGCCGAAAATGATACGGTCAACGCACAGTGGTCATCCATCAATACCATTACCTATGATCATACGCCGCCTGCTGAGGTGACTACTGTTTCTCCTGCAGATAAGCAGCAGATAAGTTTGCCTGTAAATTTGCAGTGGAATACTGTACCAACTGCCGCCAAATATAAATTATATGCTTTTAAAGCCGATTCTGTAACCGTTTATAATTCCAGTTTCCCGCTGTCCGTGACCGGTAATAGTTATAATTTTAATTTAGGGAACGCGGGTGATCGTATTTATTGGAAAGTTACCGCTATCGACGCGGCGGGGAATGAAGGCCCGGCCAGCACTTTAAAAAGTTTTGTTTTAAGGTGATCTCCGTGAATTATGAAAAACAAAAAGTTTACCTATTTGCTGGGTTTCCTGGTTTTACTAGTTTGGGGTATTATTATACACCGAATTTTTAGTTCTATGGGCGGGGATGAAGAAGACCAAGTGCCGGTTGCTGTTAAAGTAAATAAAGAACCGTATAATGATTATGCAGTCAATAAAGATACCACTCGTTTATTATTAAATTATAAGGATCCGTTTGAAATTGCGAGACAACCGGATACAGCAAAAGCCAAATCTCATAAACTTCTTACAACGAAGTTGCTTTCTATTGTAACCAAACCGGCTTTTAATTGGGGATTTATTAAATATTCGGGCTATGTTCGTAACCCAGGTTCAAAAAAATTAATTGCGGTGGTTAATATTAACGGAAAAGCTATAATGATGACAGAAGGCGAAACTGCCGAACAGGTTAAACTGGTTAAAAATTTACAAGATTCGATAAAAGTAAATTTTAATGGAAAAACTACTTTTATAAAAATACAATCCGGGGCATTATGAGAAATTGTTTAATACTGATTTTTATGTTTTGTGTATTTTCTGCAGCCGGGCAAAAAATACCTGATTATGGACTAAATAAAGTTAGAATAACTGCCGGGGACAAAGTGATACAGGCCGAGTTAAAACCTGTTAATTCAGACCCAAATGTGGAAACGGACCGATTTTATTATTGGTACAGCAGTAACATCGTACATGTCACCCAGGGAGGTTTTAGCGGCAGGTTACTCAACGGTAAATACACAGAATATTACTTAAATAAAAATATTAAAGAAGAAGGTGTTTTTGATAAGGGATTAAAAAAAAGTGCCTGGAAAAACTGGAATGATATGGGTATACTGTTGCAGTTTTACTCATGGAAAAAAGGCATGAAGGACGGAAAATTCAGCTTGTTTGATGACTATGGCAATCTAAAACAAAACGGACACTATCATCACAATTTATTGAATGGTAAGGTAACAACTTATGCCGAAAACGGTTCTACAACTATAGTCAATTATAAAAACGGAGTCATCATAACCAAGAATCCATCAAAATTCTGGCAAAAGTTTAATCTGTTTAAATGGATAAAGAAGCATAAATCGGCCGGTCAGGATAATAAAACTAATCAACCGCAGAGCAAATAAGCCTCTTAATAACAATCCAAGCCATGCTTAAAGCCTCTGCACTTTATATTGTTATTATTATCGCATTGGTGATCGGATTATTGTGTTCTTCCCTGATTGTTGTGGCTTATTTTTACAGGCTGCAATATCAAAAAACATTCAGGTATGACTTGTTGCAGAATAATTTAAGTTCAGGCGTCAATATATTATCAGCAAATCAGGATAGTAGCTTTGCAGCCGGAAAAGCATTGAGTTTGTTTGGCGGGGACGCGGATTCGGTAATGTTAAAAAAGATGCCTTGGGGGATATATGATATTGGTATATCTCAAGCATTTATCCAAAAAGATAGTTTACATCAATCATTTATGATCGCCAGCACGATTGATTCGTCAAAGTGGGCCTCTTTATATTTAATTGATGAAGACAGGCCACTTTCTGTTAGTGGTAAGACTATGATAAAAGGCGACGCTTACATCGCAAAAGCAGGCGTAAAAGAGGCTTATGTGGATAATAAATCCTACCAGGGCGATAAGCAATTGATTATCGGCAAAATTCATAATAGTGAGAAAGAACTGCCTGTATTAAACACCAACCGTATTGGACAGCTTGAAAAATATTTTAGCCCATCTTTAGCGATCAACGATGCTGTATTGAAACAGGATAGTTTACATAATTCCTTCCTGGCTCAAACGTATATAGCTCATTTCGGCAAAAAAATCGAAACGCTGGAAAATATAAAATTGAGTGGTAACCTGATCTTATGCTCAGATACTACTTTAATTATCAGTAATACAGCCCATTTAGAAAATGTAATAATTTTTGCGCGATCCATATTGGTAAAAAGCGGCTTTAATGGCAGTTGTCAGCTATTTGCAACAGATTCTATCGGTGTGGAACGCAATTGTGTCTTTAATTACCCATCGAGCCTCGCTGTTATGCGGTTTCAAAAATCAATAATTAGTTTGCCCATGCTATTGCATATCGGAGAGCACACCGATATTTTGGGTTTGGTGTTCACTTACGATAAAAATTTTGATCGTGATAAGCAGCCATTAATTGATCTGAATAAAGACGTTAAAATAACGGGTCAAATATATTCACAGGGGATATTGGGACTTAGTGATGGTGTGATAGTAAATGGGAGCATTTTTACCAGCAGGTTTCTTTATCAAAGCAGTTTTACGCGCTATGAGAACTACCTCATCAATACAACGATCAATTCAACCGCGTTATCTCCTTATTATTTAAACAGCGACTTAATGCCCACGTCTGCCAAAAAGAAAAAAATATTGGAATGGCTGGATACAAAGTAAGATACAAACACAAGATTGAAGCCTCAACTATCCTCGAGGTCGTAATTTCAATGGTCATCATACTCCTGGTATTTACCATTGCCATGATGATATCAGCTAACATAATGCGTTCGTCCCTTTCTGCAAAGAAGCTTTACGCGCAGGCAGTGCTGCAAGACCTGTTAATTAAAGCAGAGCAAAGCCAGGAAATTAATACCCAAACTGTTAATATCGACGATTTAAGAATTGAACAAGAAGTTAAACCGGATATTAATTTCTCCAATTTACTGAACATCCATTTAACTGCATACGATATCAATTCCGGAAAAATTGCTGAAGTGCAAAAAATAGTTATTAACAGAAATGAATAAACATCGCATAAAAGCTTTTACAATTATGGAAGTTACCGTTGCGATGCTCATTGCTGCGATCGCAATAGGTATTACTTATACGGTATACAGCATAGTCGTAAGATCATATGGCGCTTATAATACTAAAAATAAAGACATGGCTGTATTAATACGATTGGATGAATTATTGAAAAAAGACTTCGAACAAGCAGATCTAATTTCTAAGTCAGGTAATCATATCTTGTTTAAAAATACCGACAAACTGGTGGATTATAATATTGAACCCGAGTTTACAATACGAATTAGTGGGATAACTGACACTTTTAAAGTAACTATTAAGGACATCAACACCACCTTTGAAAACACACCGGTAACAGGATCGACAGAGGATGATGAGCAAAACAGGATCGATGAACTAAATTTGACAATATTATTCGAAGCAAAAACAATTCCGTATCATTACCATAAGCAATACAGTGCCGCCAGTCTTATTCAACGAAAAGTAAATGCCTTCAATTGATCTAAACCGATATAATACTAAAAAAGCATTTAAGCCCGTTAAAAAAGAAAATAACGGTGGTTGGGTTTCATTACTCAATCGCGACCTCAATTTTGGCAGCAAAGAGCTCAATGATAAAAAGAAAGAATATTTATATATCGAGTTAAGCTCATTGCTACAGGCGGGTATTAACTTGAAGAGCAGTTTTGAACTGATCACCGCAGATCAGGAAAAAGAAAAAGATAAGCAGCTTTATTTGCAGATACAAGCAGCTGTTTTAAACGGAACCACTTTTTCACAGGCCTTACAACAAACCCAAAAATTTTCCCTGTACGAAGTCTATAGTCTGCAAATTGGAGAGGAAACCGGTAAACTGATCGAGGTACTACAGGATCTGGCCAAATTTTATCAAAATAAAATCAAACAGAGGCGAAAAATTGTCTCGGCGCTTACTTATCCCTGTGTGGTGATGACCACCTCATTAGGCGCCGTGTTTTTTATGCTAAAGTTTGTGGTGCCGATGTTCGGTGATGTGTTTAAACGTTTTGGCGGTAAATTACCCTGGATCACAGAAAAAATAATCGGCGTTTCCCAAGCTTTGGAGGACAATTTTTTCAGGTTCATCATCTTTTTATTTTTGATTGCCATATTTATCATCAGTGTGCGAAAAACCGAACAATTCAGAAGAGTCATGTCCCTGGTTTTATTGCGGATACCTGTAGTCGGTAACCTGGTGCAAAAAATTTACCTGGCCCGTTTCTGTAATTCCATGCGCCTGCTAATCAACGCCCGGTTGCCGTTGCTGCGTGCCATAGCGTTGATTAAACAGATGATCGCCTATTATCCGATTGAATCGTCTTTGCAAAAAGTGGAAGACGATATCATGAATGGTAAAACATTACATCAAAGTATGGAGCAGTTTAGTATATACCCTTCTAAAATGATACAATTGGTTAAAGTAGGGGAAGAGACTAACCAACTGGATTATTTTTTCGGTAAAATATCCGAACAATATATTGAAGAAGTAGAATTTAAAACATCAACTATCAGCAGTATGATGGAACCATTGATCATTATATTTCTGGGTCTGATTGTGGGGATTATTTTAATATCTATGTATTTGCCTTTATTCCAAATGAGCAATAGCTTCCAGTAATATTTTTATATATTTCGTTTGCTATCCGTTAAATTAACTGTTAGCTTAGTAGCTATTAATTTATGAAACCTTACAAAACCTTATTAAAGAAACGCGTTGCGGCTTATACACTCACAGAGATCCTGGTGGTACTGGTAATTATCGGTATTTTGGTATTGCTGGCGCTGCCAAACCTATTGCCATTGATCACCAAGGCTAAAAGTACTGAGGCTAAAGTGCAACTGGAGCATATCCAGACTTTGGAAAAGAATTACTTTTATGAGCATTCTAAATATTCAAAGGACCTTACAGAAATAGGATTTATACAAGAGCCCTTAAGTACAACCAGTAAGGACGGACGGGCCAATTATTTGATTTCTATTACCAATGTGACCAATAATACGTTTACGGCCCGTGCTACAGCTGTTGTGGACTTTAACGGAAATGGTACGTTTAATGTATGGGAAATTGACCAGGACAAAACATTAAAAGAGGTAACGCCTGATTGATGTGCTGTTGATTAAGCTTTTAATATTAGCAGTATTGTTGCTCATATTTATACAGGATATATTAAGCAGATCGGTTTATTGGATTTTATTTCCTGTACTCGCCGTATTGCTTACAATAATACGGATAACATCACACCAAGCGTGGTCAATAATAGGACAATCGTTATTGATTAACAATATATTTTTGGCCCTGCAGCTGCTATTGGTAAGTGCCTGGTTTTCGTTAAAGCAGGGTAAATGGATCAATATTACTTCGCAATTATTGGGGTTGGGTGATGTGTTATTTTTAATCTGTGTGAGTTTTTACCTGTCTGTACTTAATTTCTTATTTTTTTACATTTCCAGCCTGGTCAGTGTATTAATTATGTGGCTTGGCAGGCAATTGTTTGCGGGTAAAAAGGAAAAGCAAATACCATTGGCCGGTTTTCAGGCCATGTTATTTATATTATTTTTAACAAATAGTTGGTGGTTAATACACCTTGACCTGACGAACGATGATTGGTTGTTTAATGTTTTGACGAAATGGATCTAACCGAAGAAATTGTTTTATCACCAGATAATGTTCACCTGCTTACCAAGGATCAGGCCTGGTATTACCGCGTCCTTCCTAAACACAAGGCAGCGGATCATTTTGTGGTTTACTGTGATGAATCGTCAGACCATGATGCGCTGACTGCCGAGCTGGAAATCTTGCTGGGTGTGAGCATAGGGCTCGAACCAATTGCAGCCGGCGTAGTTAGTAAACTTTTGTCTAAATATTATATTAAGGATAATGCAATTCAAGGCGCTGCGCAGTTGCAGGGTCATAATGCTGATGATTTTTTGATGAACCTCATTCAGGAGGCCAAAAACCTAAAAAGCAGCGATATCCATATTGAAAGTTATGAGAATAAATGCCGGGTACGGATCCGGATTGACGGTATGATGGTGGAACGCTATCTTTTAAAACGGGACGAATATCCCGCATTGATCAATAAAGTAAAAATTATTGCTAATCTTGATATAGCGGAAAAACGCCTGCCACAGGATGGTCGGATTAATTTTAAACATAACGATCAGCAGTTTGATATCCGGGCTTCTGTTTTACCTACGCTGCACGGCGAAAAAGTGGTGTTGCGCCTTTTGAATAATGACGCAACTGATATAGACCTGAACCGCCTGGGTTTTTCTGCGTTTGACCTGGACAATTATTTACAAGGAGCAAAAAAACCAAATGGCATTTTGCTGATCAGTGGGCCTACAGGATCTGGTAAAACTACCACGCTGTACGCCACGCTTAAACTTTTAAATAAAGAAACCAGGAATATATTAACTATTGAGGACCCTGTGGAATACACCTTAGAGGGTATAAACCAGGTACAACTCAAAGAATCCATTGGATTGACCTTTGCAGCCGCGTTAAGAACTTTTTTAAGACAGGACCCGGATGTGATCATGGTGGGTGAGATTAGGGATACAGAAACGGCAAACATGGCTATACGGGCGGCGCTAACGGGTCACCTGGTGCTGTCTACGATACACACGAATTCGGCCTGGGGCACGGTATCTCGTTTAATAGACATGGGTATACCTCCTTTTTTAGTAGCCAATACTTTAAACACCACAGCAGCCCAGCGTTTGGTGCGGTTACTTTGTCCACATTGTAAAAAGGAAACTGCATTTAACGATGACCTGTACCCCAAACAGTTTAAGCCTTATGCAAAAGTGACCACGCATTATACAGCGCAAGGTTGTGAAGAATGTTACTACACCGGCTATAAAGGCCGTAAGGCAGTTTACGAAGTCATTCCTATTGACCAGGAATTAGCTTTTGAAATAAAGAATGGAAACATGTATATTCAGGACTTTTTAAAAGAAAGAAGAATTCAGACACTGGCGGAGAATGCTTTCAACTTATTTAATGATGGCTTAACTTCAATCGATGAAATTTATCCGCTTTTGTTTAACTACTAAACCTTATGTATAAAATTTTTACCTGCGTCTTATTTGTTAGTGTATTGTTTTTTTGCCCGGTAAAAATACTGGCGCAAAAAATGGACCGTATACAAATAATTCAGCAGCGATTGGATGAAGTTGCAATGTCGGTACCCGGGCTTAACCAAAACGTGCAGCTTCAGCTAACCAATGTACCTATCCGTGATTATTTAAATGCTTTAAGTAAAGCGAATAAATTGAGCATCAGTATAGATCCTCAGTTAACTTTTGTGGTTTCAGAAACATTAAATAATGTCTCGGCTACCAATGTTCTGGTGTTTTTAGCGAAAAAATACAATTTGGATATTAATATGGTGGGTGCCATCATTTATATTACGCCATTTTCCGTGCCAGTTCCGGTCATCCCTGTAACCGCTAAAGATATCAAGGTAAAATATAGTCAGCTCGAAAACACATTATTACTCGATCTGAAAGACGATAGCTTAGAAGCGGTAGCAAAAAAAATATCCGTTGTTTCCGGTAAAAACGTGCAGGTACCCATTGCCATGCAAAACAAAAAAGTAACAGGTTTTTTTGCTAGTGCGCCTTTTGATGCAACTTTGGAAAAATTAGCATTCGTAAATGAAATTAAGCTCGTTAAAACCAATGACAATTTTTACTTGTTCCAACCTCTCGACCCTGACGAACAGCTCTATATCAACGGCGATAAAAATACATCTTCAAAAAGGATTTACAAGCCGGTAAATGCGGGAGGACCAATGAATAATGGCGCCATTAGTTTATTTACTAAAACAGTGAATGGTCAAAAGTTAATTACGGCTGACGCTACTAATGTACCGATAGCCGATCTCGTTAGCCGGGCATCGCAGGAATTAAATGTGGCTACCGTTACTTATTCGGATATAAAAGGGACTATCACCCTTCATGTAAATGATATCAGTTATGAAAGCTTTTTAAATCTATTATTCAAGGGTACTGACTATACTTTTCATTCGGAAAATAATACATACATGATCGGTGATAGCAAACTGGAAGGTTTACGCACCTCTAAAGCCATTCAGTTGCAGCATCGGTCTATAGATACGATTGTAGCCATGATCCCGACCGAATGGAAAAGAGGGGTAGAAATTAAAGAATTTAGGGAACAAAATACGCTGCTATTATCAGGAGCGAGTTCGCGTATAGCCGAAATTGAATCCCTGATTAAACAACTTGATATGTTGGTGCCGGTGGTTTTGATTGAAGTTACCTTAATCGATGTCCATAAAAGCCGTACTGTAGCAACCGGGTTATCGGCCGGCGTATCGGATAGCGTAAAAACCGGTGGCACGATCTTATCGGGCATGGATTTTACTTTTAGTGCCAGATCCATCAATGGCCTGCTGGATAAAGTCGGTAGTTTAACCTCCGTTAATCTGGGCCACGTAGTGCCTAATTTCTATGTGAATTTAAAGGCATTGGAGAAGAACAGCAATGTCGAAGTGAGGTCGGTACCTAAACTAACGGCTTTAAACGGGCATTCAGCAACTTTAAGTATAGGCAATAAGGTATACTATAAAAATGTAACACAAAACCTTATCCCTTCATCAGCTACTACTATTACAACGCTATCAAATTCGTATTCAGAAAGCGAAGCCAATCTTAAAATTGCTATTAAGCCGCTGGTATCTGGTGACGACCAGGTAACCTTAGGAATCAATATTGATATATCTGACTTTACCTCAATCCCGACGGATGGCTCGCCGCCGCCAACGGCGACCAGTAAATTCCAAAGCAGCATCCGGGTAAATAACGAAGATATGATCGTACTTGGCGGCATCGAGCGTACCGAAAAAGATGATAGCTCATCAGGTATCCCGATCCTTTCACGAATCCCGATCCTTAAATATATCTTTAGCAGCAAGACAAGGACTAACGGCAAAATTGTAACCCTGGTATTTATTAAACCCACCATTATGCGTTAGTAAATTATGAGGATGCTGGAACCATATTACCGGATCAGTGAGGCAGTCGGGGTAAGTATACATATCCTGCCCAATGGCGACACATTGATCAATGCCTGCGAAGTGGTAGTGAAAGATAACCAACTTGATTTTGGAAAGAAGTCTTCCGAACTAACCGATATTGACAACCTAAAAAAACATTTTCCCGCCAAATCACACATCGCGCTAAATATATTCGGCAAAGGTATTCTGCAAAAACAAATTGAGCGGGTAGAAGAAGTAAATCAAAATAATTTTACCCAGATATTGCCCAATGCCAATTTTCAGGATTTCTATATTCAGAACTTTATTTCCGGTACAAAGTCATTTGTTTCGGTTATACGCAAGTCGGAAGCAGATAAATGGCTGAATGTGGTGACCAAACAAGGATTCATTCCGCAAATGCTGAGCCTGGGGCCATTTCCTGCGCAAACTATTTTAACTCAACTCAATATTTATGAAGGAGATATTGTGTTTGATGGTCATATGATCGCCCGCAATGAGCAGTTAGAGTGGGCAGGTTATCATTACAAAGAATCTGCGACAGCTGACTTTCCTTTAAAAATCGAATCGGAAGTAATCAACGAAAATATGGTACTGGCGTATGCAGCAGCTTTTCAATTAGTACTCGCAGACAAGCTCAACCCCATCCTGGCAGATGTTGCTGCTTTAGCAACCAGCTATAAAAACTATATAGCGGGAAAGAAAATGCAAGCGCAGAGCGTTCTGTTATTATTGATATTTTTTGCCTTATTGCTAATCAACTTTTTTGTGTTTTCATGGTTAAATTCGACAAATGCCAAATTGACTGACAAGGTAAGCCTGTCCGCGCAAAGCACGAACGATCTGGCAGGCATCAATGACCAGGCTAAAGATAAAGAGGCGCTTTTAAAAGAGTTAGGATGGGACAGCGGCATCAATAAAAGTGTATTGATTGATCAGCTGGCGGCTTTGTTGCCGGCTGAGGTGGCCTGGACCGAGATAGCGGTCAACCCAATCGATCAATCTGCTGGCCGTATGCAGAAAACACTGCGCTTTATAGACGGCAGGATCAGGGTAGTGGGCACTTCAGAAAAAATCATCCCTGTTAATGAATGGATAGCCAGGGTGAAAACCCAAAAATGGGTGAAGAATATTCAGCTGGATAGCTATACTTATAATAATGAATTAAATACCGGGCAGTTTACAATATTGATTGATTATTAACATGTTCGATAAATTACCTGTAAGTAAAAGTCAGTTATTAACTGCCGGAGCGATAATGCTGCTGTTGTTAAGTTATCAACTGGCTTTTAAAAATACAATTACTGCCTGGCAAACTAATAGTCAGCTTAAAAAGCAACTCGCACAAGCTACAGATTTAAGTTATCAGCCGGACTACCTGCAAAGAAAAAACAATAATCTCAACAAGGTAATTGAGCTTTATCGGGTCGATTCTAACGCTTTTAGAAATAACAGCATAAGTAAAATAGCTATCATTGCTGAAAAAGAAAATGTAAAACTAAGTGAAGTTCCCTTACAAGATCCCTTTTTCCATACCGAGCATTTAATCATCCAGAAACTTGAATTGGAAGGTGACTACTTTTCGTTAATCAAAACCATTAATAATTTACAGCAAACAGTGGGGATAGGAATAATCAGGTCGGTAACATTTACAATGGTACGGGGAAAATCAAATATAGTTGCCGATAAAAAACTGGTCGCTGAAGTTTGCTTAGAAATAGCTAAGTAAACTTCAGCGTCAACACCTAAGCGCTTCTAACTCTAATCTTTTATTTATTTGAAGCGTCTACCTTCTTTGACAGGTTATTGATCTGCTCTTGTAAAGACTGGTTAACCTTTTGCTGCTCTATAAGATATAAAGTCAACTCCTCTACTTTTTTTGTAAGCAGCTTATTCATTTCGCCTAAGTTCAAACCATCTTTGACTACTTCAGCTTCTGATGGCATTTCAGGTAAGTGCTGATTTTGATCTATGTAGGATTTAACTTCTGACAGAGAGGGAAGGTTATACTCTTTCTTAAAGACATAGTCAGGCCAGTTAGCCGTTTCAACCTTTACTTGTTTAGATCGGATGTTGCCGTTTACCGATAAAGTTTCTTTGGGTGTAGCTGTGCCTATTCCAACATTTCCCCCAACAATTGTCATTCTTTGATAAGTGGCAAGCGAAGCATTAGTAATATTATAACTTGAACCACCTGTCATGACGCCTGTATAAAAATTAATTGCGCCGACATTGCTACCACTGTTATCCATTCTGATTGCACTAAAGTAGTTACTGCCACCGTCTCCAAAAACTGTAAAGGAACCATCACCATTGTCATTAATTGAGCCACCTAAAAAAAGATTTGTAAAATTGTTTCCACTGCCTCTTTGTGAAGATATGTGACCAAAATTTTGCATTGATATGCTTCCGTTTACATCAAGTTTAGATTGTGGATTTGTTGTTCCAATACCAAGATTACCATTCGAAGTGAGTCTCATCGCCTCAAACCAATTTGTTCCGCTATAATTCCAAAAAGCAAGGTTACTTGCATTACCTCCTGAACTGCCGGCGACAATACCTATTTGATTTGCGCTGTCAAATCCTAAATATACTCCTCTATAATTTATGTGGTCTTGAACGAAATTTGCGGTTGTATGTGCAGTTGTGCTAAATGCTCCGTTTGATCCTACCACTTCAAGTGACGCATTAGGACTTGTTGTTCCAATGCCGATACTTCCAGTAGTTGACCATGCGGTATTAGTTTGAGCATAAGAGAATTGAATTATTGCCAATAAGGCAACGAGCGTTGTGTAGAGTTTTTTCATTGTGATAAGAGAATAGAGTTTGTTGCCTCTAATATAGATGTTGTTATATTAAATTACAATACATAATGAACCGAGTTATCCCAACTACCGAAAAAAGAAACACAAGTGGTCGCTAACGCGGCAGGGGGGTAATTAAACAACACTTTGTTTCACGAAAGTGTGAAACAAGATTTTGAGACAACTTATTGATAATAAGAAATTTAACATAAATCGGTGAAACAAATGAAACAAGATCGCTGACAATATTACGCCACCATTTGCTACCATTCAACAACTTCCTGAAGAAGATAGAGAGCATATCATGTACTCCATAGTGCTAAAACCAGGCTGGCTTATAAGAAATAGTAAAGCCCAACCGATGGCTGGGCTTAGTTAATATCAATTCGTTACATAGTCGTCCGAAGTCAGACGTTCGGACAGCGGACTATTTGAACACTACGGACAGCGAGGTAAGAGAATAAGGTTGTTCACCAGATTGCCTGATGAATACAGACGTAATTTAAATATATTTCCGATTAACTAATCAAATGAATGTATGTTAATTGTTTAGTTTTTTAGCTAACTTATCAATCTGTTCCTGTAGCGATTGATTGATCTTTTGCTGATCTTCAATTTGTTTTTGCTGTAATTGTAGTTTAGCGTCCTTATCAATTAGATATAGTGTCAGTTCCTCAACCTTTTTTAGGAGTCTTAGATTCATATCTCCTAAATCAAGTCCCTCTTTTGCTATTTGAACTGCTGAAGGTATTTCTGGCAAGTGATGATTTTTTGTGATGTAATCTTTTATTTCAGGCAGTGTGATCAATTTGTAATCATTGTCAAAAACATAATCAGGTCCTGGCACTGTTGCTGTTACTTTAACTTGAGTCGCATGAATATCACCATTAACTGCGAGTTTAGCATCGGGGGCAGTGGTACCGGTGCCAATACCTACATTTCCTGTGTTACTGATTTTCATCACGATATTGCTTTTAACATTTAAATCTGTGAGGGTTTGGGCAGACGTGCCGGTAGCTGATGAGGTTATAGGAGCAAATAATATATTCCCATATACGTCCCCGAAGATTACTCCGGCACCATTATGTGCGCCATCGCTGTTAATCTGCCAGTTTTTGCTGGCGTCTCTTGCTGCATTAAAGCCCAGGTAACTTGTTCCATAGTTTAAATCAGCGCCACCTGCTGCTCCAATAGATGCTTTAACAAAGCCATTAGAGACCTGAAATATAGATACAGGGGTTGTTGTTCCAATCCCAACATTACCTGAATTATTAAGCGATAATATTTTTGTTGAGTTATAGCCAGTTGGTTGATCAGTCGGAATGGCCATATAAATATAGCTTGGAGTAGCTCCAGTTCCAATAACTCCAAAAGTCCCGCCATCCAGCCCGTTTGATCCACTTGTATTTACAACACGAAATGCTCTTGCCCAACCAGCAGTAATACTATTTAAGCCAATATCAACGCTTGTGCTGTTGGCCAACATATCTGTACCACCGCCCATCATTAACTGAAATCTTCCAGTAGGAGTTGTAGTTCCGATACCGACCCTATCGTTAATATTCGTAAGGTAAGTGTAACCTCCTGAGCCAGTAAATTGTCCATAAGAAACGTGAAATATCGCCAATACGGCAACAAGAGTCATGTAGAGCTTTTTCATTGTGATAAGGAATAAAGTTTATTTGCCTCTAATATAGAAGTTGTTATGTTAAATTACAATACATAATGAACCGAGTTATCCCAACTACCGAAAAAAGAAACACAAGTGGTCGCTAACGCGGCAGGGGCATAATTAAGCCGTGCTTGTTTCACGAGAGTGTGAAACAAATGAAACAAGTGAAACAAGATTTTGAGTTAACTATTTGTAAATGAATAATTTGCTAAAAACCGGTGAAACAAAATGTAACAAAGCATAAGTCAGTAAATTTATACTTAAAAAAGTTATAAATAGCTGTATATAAGATGGTTGTAATTTGTTGTTTTTTATTGGCATAAAATAAATAACCCTATCAAATTTTAATCCCATTTGTCGACCGGCGACGCGCGCGCGATACAAGACCGTTCGACGATATACTTATGTATCGATTTCTCTTTTCGTTCGAAATGCAATGCTGCCCTGCCGGTTGAGCCGCACCTAACGAAACAGGACAATTTCCGTCATTATCCGTCAATAAATTGCAGTAAAAAACAATTTATAACAACATTAATCATTATTGATACTACGATAAGCTTGGATCACATCATGTACTCCATAGACGGCTTAATCCAACACGCTAAAACCAGGGTGGCTTATAAGAAATAGAAAAGCCCAACCGTGCGGCTGGGCTTAGTATTATCTTTATTACATAGTTGTCCGAAGTAACAGACATTCGAACAGCGGACCGTTTGAACACTACGAATAGCAGAGGGGTAGTGTTTACATGACTCTATTTTTCAGTTCCGTCATAATTATAGTCATCTGATTTCCATTCGATCATTACCTCTTTTACCCAATCTACAAATGTAATATTACATTCTTCCACTTCATTAAAATCGTAGTCTAGGTCCCATTGCCAAAACACAACAGGACATTGTTCATCTGTCAACTTAGATAAATTAAGACAATAATGATTTCCTCTTCCATCTGGAGAAAAGGGTAAGAATTCTAGTGGCATTCTGTAATTGGCTTCATGATGTTCAAACTCATAAACCTTATCTATAGATGAGCCACGCAGTTGTTTATCGAGACCATAAATTTGAGTTCCTAATAGTGCGATACCGTTATGTTTCTTAAGGATATATTCAAAATCATACGGTAGTTTGAACCCAATTTCTTTTGCAAATTGATCTAATCTATTATCATTAATTGGCGGCCCTAGATAAAGGACATCATCTGAAAACTTAGATAACTCATCAAATAGTTCTTCGCACATTTCTATTATCTCCGACATAACATAATTATTCTTTAGGGTATTCCTTTTTCCAATATTGTGTTTTTGCTTTATCGAATGCTTTTCTTTCAGCTTTGGTTAATCCTTTTTTACCCGGCGCGTGATTTTCTTTATAGCTTCCACCTTTTCTGTGATTACTAGGGTGTCTTTCTTCAAAAGGTCCTTTAGCATTTTGTCCCACATGGTGAATGTCAACAGATTCCCCGTCGGTTTTAAATGTAGGAGCATTTCCATGTTTTTCAGGAGCATTTAAAAGACTTCTATCGATTTTGTTAGCTGGATCAATTTCTATTGCGGGCCTTTCAACGTGTATGCTTGCTCCTCCCTCCATTTCTCCACTCAATAACATCCCTTGCACACCTGCTAACATCTTTCCCGTAAACACTTTTTGATCATCTGCAGAGGCCTTACCATTAAGAACATCAACCGCGTCATTCAAAGTGGGGAATCCAGCACCATCGGCGACCCTATCAGCGACCTTAACAGCGCTTCTTTGAAATGACTCTGGTAATATCGCGCGTGGTAAAGCAGTTGCTACGGCTACAATATTTACTATTGCTTGACGTATTCCGCAACATCCATTCGCCTCTTCCGGTACCTTCCCATCAGGGTCCACATTTTTAACCGGATCATCAAACACATAACCATAAGGTGATGTATTCTCTTGCCCGTTCTCAACCAACGGATCCACCGTCGTCCACCGTCCCACGACCGGATCATAGAACCTTGCGCCATAATCATACTCATCGGTCAGGGTTAACTCCTGTTTCTCTTTGCCATTGTAAAGATACTTATTTTCAGTACCCAAACGGTACAGTGATTTGTCTAAACCGAAGGCATAATACTCATCCTCCTGTATCACCCTGGCTACCCCGCCGTTGGCGTCGATAGTCACCCTTACGTTGCCCAGGTTATCTTTAAGGTTATACTCGTAAGCGTAAAGCCCCGTACCTGCATTGCGTACCGCAAGGCCTTCGTCGGTTTGCACAAAGTCCAGCACACCGTTGGTGTATTGCGCCCCGTTAATATATTCGCGGGTGTTGGTACCCTGTACAGATTTAAGCTTGCTGCCGGTGGCGTCATACAGGTAGCTGGCGGTATTGGTACCGCTTACAGGTATCCGTACTATCATTATAAGAGTACGGTTGTAGAGATACCTGCAGCATCGAAACTACCACTTAAGGAGTTCACTAATTAGCAATCCCTGGCTGACTAAGCCAAGGATTGAAATAAAGCTATGACGCTAAAAGAGGTTCAAGCCAATACCCTTATCTAATTTAGTCATTGTTAGACGTTCGAGACTTATCTATACCCCAAGTTGTCTTGGCTATGTCCTCAAGCTTAGCTATAAACTTATCCACGTTTAAGCCAGCAATGAACGCTACAGCGTAGAAGGCTAAATGAGATGAATTTGGCTTGCTCTGCGAGTCAAGTACAAGTAACCCGGCTTTGAGAAACACAAAGCTGACACCTCCAGTTAACATGCTAACGATTGGACGAATGAAATACCAAGGGTACCAAACCTTGTCCCAGTCTTTTCTCACGCAAGCACTTAAGTAAATACCACGTAAACAATAGATGATACCACCTAAACCGCCCGCCAGAATGCAGTAAAGAAGGGTTTTGATTGCAGATAGCTCTTGAGGTTGCCAGTTACTAACTAATATCACATCAAAATATAGGTTGATAGCCAGTAGCGTAATTAGGTAAGCAATTATGAGTCGCATGGCTAGTCAGATAAATGGAAACTACTTTGAAATGGTACTGTAGATATTGGAGTCCATCCAACTCTAGGTGGTGCATCGCCAGCTCTATGACAGATTGTTTTTCCATTGGTACTAAATGGATTTATGTTTCTTCTTATCAACGCATTAGTTATTACTGGAGATGGGTGATGTGGACTGTCGCCAGCGGTGCATGAAATTATACCTGAGGGTGATGTGATCCTAGACAAAATACCTTTAGACAGATTGTGACGACTACCATGATGAGGAACTTGAAACATACTCAAATCTTTCAAATCGAGTCCTTCCTGAGTGGCATAGTTTATAGCTTTGTATAGCCCCATAGTTCCTGCATCGCCTGTTAATAGAACCCTTGCATTAGTAACTTGTAGAAACAGAATAATACTCATATCATTTTCCGGAGAGGTACTTTCCTCATCATCACTCAAATGCTCTGATTCAAATGTTAAGTCCTCATACGTCAAGCTTTTTTCCCCACTATATATTCGTGAAGCTGCTTTTGCATACTCTCTCATCGCAGGTGTTTTCTCTGACTCCTCGATTAAGCTTAAGTAGAAATCCTTGCTTGGACCAAGTACAGTCAATACATTTTGTTCACCATCATTTAGAGCCTCACCTTGATGGGCATGATTGATTGGGATTCTTTTCCTATTTGCTATTAGTTCTATTTGGTATGCATATGAATAAGCGTCCTGTAACCGTTTTTCCCACGATGCTCTAGTTATCCTACCATCTTGAATATAGGATTCACAGTCTTTCCAATATTTCCAAGGTCTGTGCATCCATACAGCACGTACATCAAGGTCTTCAATGACTGTTCGCATTCCTGATGCATGATCACTATCAGGATGGGTCAGTATCGCTGCTTGTACCACGTTTGTTTCGTAATAAGTTTTGATGTGGTCTACCAATGCTTCACCACTAGAAACTGTTCCACCATCCACAGTAAAAACGTATTGCTTCTTCCAAACAGTTGGGCTACATACGAATGCACTTGGTCGATATGAGCGCGGTGAAGCTATTCCCTCTGTAGAAGTAGCCTCTAAGATTGCCCAAGCTCTTGATGTATCCTTAGATTACCTTGTAGGTTTAACAAATGTTGAATTGAATCCTGTAACATTGCAACGCATTGAGGAGATAAGTTCCTTAACGGAGGAAGACCGAGAGCATGTGTTTAAAGTGTTGGATGCACTTATAAGAGACGCTAAAGGTAAGAAATAGAAAAGCCCAACCGTGTGGCTGGGCTTGATTTGCTATATCAACTTTGCGCTTCTTAAAATGTCATCAATAGATTTGCTATCTGTGATGTCTACATCTCTGAGAATTCTTTTAACACGTTCAATGTCTTTAGCAGCGACCGCTTCGTCGAACTTTGGCAGTAATCCACTGACATAGAGTCTTTCATTTACTGTCATACCGGAAAATTTGTTATTCATAATTATTAATTAGATTTAAATGGAACAATGCGTTTAACGTCAATGTTAGCTGGGTTTATCAGGTATTCTGTAAGCCCACCGTTATTACCGTCTAAAGGCAACGCTGGCCTTTGTTCTATTATATTTGACTTATTAACAGTTCCCTTGATTAGGAACTCAGCAGTGTTATTAGAACCACTTTCACCACCCGAAGGTAAACCAGCGGCATCTCTAAAGTTAGGGACATTGGTTGGGTTTTCAGGAGTCCAAGAGTACCCATTAGCTTTCGCGTCTCCGCCAAATGCCCTAAACACTGTTACATCACCCCTTGCAGCGCTAATAATTTTACCAGCTCCATTTGCGACTCCATCTGTCGCTGCGGCAGTAGCTGTATTTGCCACCTGTCTTCCAACTGCATCGCCAAATTGCTTTCCATCACCGTTGGCAAGAGCTTTGACTCCTTGAATTACATCTTTTGCATTGCCTATCAAAATGTTCGCAGGATGCATCTTAATCATCGTACTAACATATGTTTTTCCTAATTGGCCTGCTGACATGTGACTAAGACCCTGCACCTTTGAAGGTATGCTCGATGCTGCGTCACCGATCGATGAGAAGTAGTTTTTAAACGACTTTTTAGCAGAATTCCAAGCATCGCTAAGGAAATTAGGCCCAGGCCACATTCCGTCCGGATCAATAAATCTAATTGGGTTGTCAAATGCATAACCATAAGGAGTTTCTTTTCTTCCTTTCTCCGCCAACGGATCCACCGTCGTCCACCTTCCCACGACCGGATCATAGAACCGTGCGCCATAATCGTACTCATCGGTTAAGACTACTTCCTGTTGTTCCTTGCCATTATAAAGATACTTATTTTCTGTACCCAAAGTATAAAGCCGTTTATCTTTGCCAAATGCAAAGTATTCATCTTCCTGTATCACCCTGGCTACCCCGCCATTGGCGTCGATGGTCACCCTTACGTTGCCCAGGTTATCCTTCAGGTTATACTGGTAGGCATAAAGCCCGGTGCCTGCGTTACGCACGGCTATGCCCTCGTCGGTTTGCACAAAGTCCAATACCCCGTTGGTGTATTGCGCCCCGTTGATATATTCGCGGGTATTGGTACCCTGTACAGATTTAAGCTTGCTGCCGGTTGCGTCATACAAATAGCTGGCGCTGCTTGCGGCAGTTACAGCAACCGGCAAATTAAGCAGGTTATAGCTTATACCGGTAATGCTCCTGTAGGTATCGGTTTTAACGTTCCCGTTGGCATCATAGGTAAAGATACTGTTCACACCGCCCGCGGTGCTGCCCAACTGGTTGCTTAAGCCGGTATTAAGGTAAGTATAGGCTGTAGCCAAAGCACCCCGCTTTAATGCCGTAATGTTCCCCGAGCCATCATAAGTGATATACTCGCTCATGTCGCCGGTACCGGTGGTACTGTACTGCGAAGTATCCAGGCGGTTATACGCGTCATACGCGTATTTGAACCAGCGGTTACCGCTGTTGGTGCCGGTATATTCCTGCTCGGCAATATTGCCGTTATATTGAGCCCTGGCACCGCGGGTAGGGGTGTTGTACCGCAGGTTGACATCGAACGCGCTTGCCTGCGCCCGGGTGAGCCAGCCGCGCTCGTTATAGCTGTAGGTAATGGTCTGCAAAAAGGTGGTACCACCATCGGTACTGTGCAGCTTCTTTTTAAACAGGTTGCCCTTTTGGGCGGTTTTGCCTGGTTGGGCGTTGCCTGTGGCCCGCGCTATCCGCTCATACGCCTGCAGGCCTTAGGCGCGGCCTGCCCTGAGGCCCTCGAACGGGGCCGGTATCCGCTGCTATCGCTAACGCGGCAGGGTAATTAAGCAGCGCTTGTTTCACGAAAGTGTGAAACAAATGAAACAAGTGAAACAAGATTTTGAGTTAACTATTTGTAAATGAATGATTTGCTAAAAAAACGGTGAAACAAAATGTAACAAAGCATAAGTCAGTAAATTTATACTTAAAAATTGTATAATTTGCTGTATATGAGATGATTGTGTTTTATTGATTTTTAGACAAGACAATAAGAAATAGAAAAGCCCAACCGTATGCGCGGCTGGGCTTGGTTGATTTAACAACTATTTTGATATAATACTTAAGTTTGATATATCAATGTTAGCGCTATATACAAAAAAACTATATACGTGTATGTAATAATTCGGTTTTGTGTATCTTTCACCAAGAAAAAATTAACTACCAAATGCATAAAGAAGACTATCGCAAATAATATCCATGGCATAATGGATTTTTCTCCTTCCCCTGTCGCATATCCTCCTAAAAAAACTATTAATGTATAGACAATTAATAAACCAATAAAAATCAGGGTGTTGTAAAAACATAGTTTTATCATTTTCATAAAAATTAACAATATTATCTTACCACAACGTCGATTCCATACCCTCTCATAGTCTGAGCAAAGTTATCTAATAATTTTGAGGTTTTTCCCCCGCTACTTCGAAAAGCTTTTGTGAAGGCACCCACATCTTTAATAAAGGAGGAGGTTGAATGAGGCCCGATTATTGGTTTTCCATTTCCATTCTCGTTTGTGGTAAATGCAGCTTTTAATCCTCCCATATGTGGGCCTGATAAAGGGTCAAGAAGATGATCTTGAGAATATGCATCTACTCCTTTGGGATCGCTGATGAAACCCGATTGATGTGGTGCCATGTTATAAACGAAGTCTATTTCATGTTCAGCGTCAGCAAATTCCTCAGCGTGGTCCTTTATCATTTCTAATAGCGCTTCTGTATACCCCGCTCCATATGCAGCTCCTCTGCTGTGAGTATATATCTGAATCTTTTCAGTGATTTTCCCAGTTTTAGGATCTCTAGCAAGCATTGCCAAAACGTTTTTAAAATCCTCTTTACCAAAATCATACCCAGCTTGTTGTCGTTGCCCAGGAGAATTCCCAACGAGCCACCCTCCTTCAGACTGTGTTGTAATATTAGATTCTGGGTCAAAACGGTTGTATTGGTCTCCATCAACATAATGTGCATCACCTCCTGGATTAGGAATTCCAGAATTGGCAATTGTCCGCAACAATTGAGCGTCCCAATAAACCTTGTTTGCTCTTTGACCATCATTCATTACTCGTCCATTTATGTAAATAGGTAATTCACCATCTTTGTCTATGAAATTAATAGGGCTATTTAAAGAATATATATAAGGAGAAACCCTTTCAAGTAATTGAGTTTTTGGATCAATACTTGTCCACCTGCCCACGACCGGATCATAGAACCTTGCGCCATAATCGTACTCATCGGTTAAGACTACTTCCTGTTGTTCCTTGCCATTATAAAGATACTTATTTTCTGTACCCAAAGTATAAAGCCGTTTATCTTTGCCAAATGCAAAGTATTCGTCTTCTTGTAATACGCGTGCTACGCCTGCGTTGGCGTCAATGGTTACCCTTACGTTGCCCAGATTGTCTTTCAGGTTATACTCATAAGCATAAAGCCCGGTGCCTGCGTTGCGCACGGCTATGCCCTCGTCGGTTTGTACAAAGTCAAGCGTTCCGTTGGTGTACTGTACCCCGTTAATGTACTCGCGGGTAGCAGTGCCTTGTACAGATTTTAGCTTGCTGCCGGTAGCATCATACAAATAACTGGCACTGCTTGCGGCTGTTACGGCAACCGGCAGGTTAAGCAGGTTATAGCTTATACCGGTAATGCTCCTGTAGGTATCCGTTTTCACGTTGCCGTTGGCATCATAAGTAAAAGTGCTGTTAACGCCGCCCGCGGTGCTGCCCAGCTGGTTGCTCAGCCCGGTGTTAAGGTAAGTATAGGCGGTGGCCAAAGCACCCCGCTTTAACGAGGTAATATTCCCCGAGCCATCATAAGTGATATACTCGCTCAGGTCGCCGGTACCGGTATTGCTGTATTGCGAGGTATCCAGGCGGTTAAAAGCGTCGTAAGCGTATTTGAACCATTTGTTGCCGCTGTTGGCGCCCGTATATTCCTGCTCGGCAATGTTGCCGTTGTATTGCGGTTTGGCACCCCGGGTAGGGGTGTTGTACCGCAGGTTAACATCGAACGCGCTTGCCTGCGCCCGGGTGAGCCAGCCGCGCTCGTTATAGCTGTAGGTAATGGTTTGCAAAAACGTAGCCCCGTTATCAGTGCTGTGCAGCTTCTTTTTAAACAGGTTGCCTAATTCGTCATACTGGTTCTGTGCTATCAGGGTGCGGGTACCGGTATTGATGGTTTCCCAGGTATTGATCTTGCGGCCCCGGTGGTCATAGGTGTACTCGGTCAGGGTTTTCAGCTGCTCGGTACCGCTTACCTTCAGGCTGCGGGTGGTAGTCAACACCGCGCCGGTAAAATCATACGTATTGCTGATCTCGTCGTAATTAGTAGTACTTGGCGTGCCGCCGCCTTTATAATGCTGCTTATAGGCTTTTACCACGCTCCCGTAATCATCGTAATAATTAACCGCCCACAGCATGCCTGTGGTACCCAGTATATTGGTTTGGGTAGCCGTTACCATGCCGCGGGTAGCGGGGCTTACCTCTGTACCGCTGTAAGGGTAGGGGTTAGCGCCCGGCAGATTATAATCATCATAATAAGTAATGCCTAAAGTAGTGGCCCAGGTTTTAGGGAAAGTATTGGCGGTATAGCCGTTACCGGTTGTTACGCGGGTCTCGAAGTCGGTGCCCTGCACGTTTACACTGGTTTGCATACTGGCCTGGTAGTTAACATTAGCGCTGCTGCCGCTATGCTGGTAAATGCCGGTAAGCACGGCACGTCCCTGCTCGTCATATTTGGTAATGGTCCATTCCTGCGGGGCTTTGCCCCGCTGTACCGAGTCTTGGGTCATGACCACCTTGTCCTGGTGGTTGTATACCATGTACTCCCAGCCCTTGCCGGGTAATTTTTTGGCGGTGAGGCGCTGCCGGTCGTCATAACGGTACTGGTAGCACAGGTTATCCAGCATGGATTGGGTAATGGTCCCGCTGCTGTCCGGCTTTGCCTTGGGCGGTAATACATAGCGCAGGTTGCTGCGGTCGTCATAAACATAATAGGTAGACAGGTATGTGGTAACGCTGTTCCTGATACTTACCTGCCGCTTCATGATCACGCGGTCCATATAGTCTTTATACTCAAATACGGAGCCGTTCGACTGATATGGGGGCAGATTAAATACATCACCGTAATCTTCCGGGTGGACCGGCACATTCTCATCTTCGCTGCGTGTGGCGCTTATCTGCGAGGCATAGTAGTAATAGGGCGCCGCTGTGGGCTTTACCAGCGTATTGCCGTTTACTGAGTACCTGACGATATTAACGTTGCCGCCGGCAGATACGTTCCTTACCGTATGCCCCGAGTCGGCGCTGAAGGCTTCACCTGGCGAAGCGGTTGAAAGTACCCGGCCGTCAGGGCTGTTTTCATAATTAGCGCTGCTATACGCATAACCGTTTGGGGCTATGGCATACGTATTGTTCAGGCCATTGTAAAAGCTCAAGGTGGCTGCCGTATAGCCCATGTTATAAAAACTGGCGTGGCCACCCGGCTGTACAAAAGGCAGCCATTTTATGGCTTCGTGACCGGCGCCGTCATATTGTTTTTGCTGGACAAGGTCATTAAAGCCCGGCGTTGCTTTTACCTGCATAATTTCTTTAACTCTGCCAAAGTTATCCAGCGTCTGCACCTCTACACTTACCTGGTTTACACTGTTGGCGCTGTCTGCCAGGTATACAATGCCCGGCACGCGCGCGGTATAGGTAACAATATCGTTCATATTGTAATTAAGCTTGGTACCGATATTGATACCCGGGTTACTTGCGATATGAATAGTTACCGAAGCGCCCGACGGGACAATAAACCCGTTGGTAAGCGTAATGCTTCGGTTAGAGATGATCTCCTGTTGGTTGTTATAGGTAGCCAGGGTGATATCCTGCTGCGCCAGGGCTTTCATACTCACCGAAAACAGCAGCACGGATAATAAAAGCTTGATGTGGTTAAGGTTTTTCATGTCGCTTAATTTTGTAATCCGATAATATATTTATAGGTTTTCAGGATATTGCCGTTATGATCGCGGATATTCATTAACCGCTGCGAATTATCATACTCATAATACTGCGGCCGTCCGTTGGCGTCCATCACAGAAGTTATCCCTATCGGCGGGTCATAGGTGTAAGTGGTCATCTGCGCATATTTAGGATAAAAGCGCAGCTCATCGATATAGCCGGTGCCCGATACGGTCAATGTTCCCGTAACGTTGCTCACTTCCCGTTCGGCAAGCACCCATGGCCCCAGTGTACTTTTTATCACTGCCGCGCCTATGGTACCGCCGGTTACTGTAACCGCCGCGCCGGATTTATACCAGTATGAAACTATATAAGAACCGGCCGGCGTGGCATTTACTTTAGTAATAGCGCCCGATGCCAGGTTATATACCTTTTTGCCTGATATGGTAGTAGTATCCAATACCGGGTTGCCGGCATACAGCCAGTTGCAGGTATCTTTGGCCTCAAAACTGGTATAGGCTACATCGGCACTTTCGTAATAAGGTTGAACAAGATGGCCGGCATTGGTGATCTTAGCTACAGGGTACTGGTTATTGTAGCCCCATAAAATAACACTGGGTTTATTGGCGCCTTCGGTGTAAGCAGACACCTGCCCTTTTTTATACATGTCATAGCTCATTTCCTGTTTATAGTAATTCGTGGTGTCTATTACATTCTCCCACACATTTGCAGATGGAGCGTCGGTGTCATATACCGGCGGGTGCGCAATAACGTAATCGTTACCGGCCCTTATGCTGTAAACCTTATCAGGCACTACGGCGTTATCCCAGAATTTAAAGGTGTTGATGGTACCGCCGATCACTTTCTCTACCCTGGGGCTGCCCGTTTTGATAGTACTGTACTGCAATATGGGTTCGGTGATGCCCATTTTAGTGGATAGTATAATGCTCCGGGAACCAATGGAGTGCCCGTTGGTGTTTAGCCGTGTCCCGTAATCCTGTGGATAATAGATCCGGGTAAAAGTGGTATCAGGCGGGAAATGCGTGGGACTATAATCAATCGCCGAGGTTTTAGTGATCAGCGTAGGCAACATATGGTCATGATTCTCGTATTTATAATCCGTATAACTTGTCGTATAGTTAACCATGTCGCTTACTACTTCTTTTGTTTTTCGTTTGCAATAAGAGAGCTGGTTCAGGTCTATCACGTGGATATCGTACTGAAATTGAAAGCTATTGAGCAAACCCTGGTCATAAAGATAGCTCCGGGTGACATAGTCCATGGCACCCGATGCTACTGCAATTGAAGCAGAAAACGTATTGATGGTGCTTCCCTGACTAATCGGCACCGGTGGATTACTGTAATCAGGAAGGCCGCCATTACCAGGTAGAGGTACCGCGCCTGATGCCTGCCCGGCAAGTGCCACATAATAACTCAGTTTATGATTGGTGCTGTTTTGTGGCGAAAAGTAATCCTCGTAGGAGTAAGTGATATTTTGCAGGGTACGAAAAGAGCCATCACTATTTGTGGCCATCTTACGAATAGCATAAACACCTGCGCCCGAATCATACTGTATACCGGTATTGATGGCTAAATAGGGAGCATTTACCGGCGGGGAAAGGGGATACCCGGGATCCAGATTTTGAGGATTGGAATAAGGATCGTAAATTCCGCCGTAAGGATTTGGGTTAGAATAACTGTTAGCATAATGGGGGTTAAACTGCGGCAGATTGCTATAGTAGATGGTCTTACCAAAGCTGCTTGCATAGGTTGTGGAATCTTTCATCAGCATTTCTGTAACGGAAGTGTACATGACATAACTGCCGTTATATTGCACCAAATCATTAACAGGATTTGATAGCATGATCATATTTTTTATAAAATTCCAAAAATTAGAACTGTTGGCTGGTTTGGACAGATCATAATAGGCAGAAATGTTACCTAAAACAGTCCACGGAACGCTTACTTGTCCCAGTCCGTTGGCTTCCTTAGGGCTGTTCAACGGGTCAGCAGCGGTAGCGTTACCGTATAGATACACTTTTTTAATGGCGGTTTCAGCGATATTTGAACCATAATATAAAGCTTCATGCCCTCGTTTGTTGATAATAGACTTTATCCTGATGCCTCCGCCACTTTTAAAATCAGTCCCATAGCTTGGACTGTTGGGCATTCCCGTAACGGTTTGATAAGAAAAGTAATGAGGTTCATAATTGTACTGGTACGTTGCCCCTGTAGGGGTAGTTACACTGGTGAGCGTACCTTCCAGGGCATTAGTGAAATTAAAGCGCCTGTCGGCATAGTTTACTATAAACTGGCTGATTACAGTGCCGTTTGGAAGCGTGAACCCCCCTCCGGCATTTGACGTTCCATAATATTGTTGATTTTCCATCCTTGAATAAGTAAGAAAATTTGCATTTATCGGGTAATGTGCAAACAGCTTTAGCGCCATCGAACTATCAGGCTTTTCCAGTAATGTAAGGTTTGCGGTGGCCCCGTTATAAAATCCCCAGCGATCCTGTGCTTTGCTATTAGCGTTCGGTACAACAGGCAGGTAATTATCTTTATAGCTAAATTGCCAGGCATCCTGGTAAGCGTTTTTGCTGTCGTATATCTTTATACCTGCCAAATAATGTCCGTAAGTCGTTTGCGAATAATAGATAAACTCATATCTTTTAAGTAAAGTAAGCGCGTTGTCGGTCTTTTTATAGATACGGATGTTGTTCAACACGTCCCTTCCCAGCACATCGGGGTTATAATCAAAAACTACCATTCCTGTGGGATAGTCTATCGTATCCAATACGGTATGGTTGGTATAGCTCGTTATGCTTTTATTTAGTATAGGTTCTTTAGCACTAAAGTGCTTATCATCCGGTTGGAGGGTTATCCCGCCCTGAGCCAGTGAAGTTGGCTGCATATCGCGGTATACGGGTAAAGATTCGCTGACATTTAGCCTGGTTTTCGGGTTGAGCCTGCCGGGGTCAATAATTGTTTGATATTTAAAATTAACAACATCCTTAAACCGGGTAGAAGTGATCGAACGCAGGTCATAGTCCTGCCAGACGGTAGGGTGAGGATCTGACGCAGTTGAATAGGCCATGGCTCCTGACGAAACATAATTGTTTATCTTTGCAGTAGTTTTTATATCCCCTGAGTAAAAAACATAAACCAAGCCATCTGAAGTAGTTATATTATCACTACCGGCACTCGGATTAAAGAAATTCACGGAGATTGACGGGTCGTAAGGGTAGGTAAGTCCCCCTTCTGTAAAGGCGCCCCCGCCGTTGGGTAAAATATAAGTATAGGTATCCCAGGCATTGTCCGCTTTTCCATCCACTATATCATTGAAATGCTGTCTGTCGGATTGGCTGATCGGGGGACCGGGGAAAGGCTCATAGTTAAACGGCTCAGGTATAGAGTAGCTGGATATTCCTGAAGAGCCTTGGTGATCCGGCCTGCCCTGGACGTTAGTAATCACTTTTCCGCCGGCGTTCAATTCCCAGCCCATGCCGGCCACACCGGCTTCTTGCCCCACTTTTAAACCTGTGGCGGTGTAATTTAAGGTAATGGGCACCGAGATGTCATTGACCTTGATCTCGTAAAGCGGTATACCTATCCTGAGCGTACCGGTTGATTTATCTACATCATCCAATGTAGCGCCGTTTAAAAAGTTGCCGGGATCGGGAGCGGTACCAATTACGCCCATGGCGCGTTTGTTGTAAGACACTTGTGCTTGGCTTTTAAAGCTGTAGCCCCCTATGATGAGTAGCGTGAGTAAGTAAAATTTGATATTCATCGTGATTAGTGTGTTGTAGGTTTAAGTAATAATTGCATTTGTGATTTTAAGGCGTCTATCTGTTGTTGCTGGGAATCTTTTAAGTCTTTTATTTCCTTGTCTTTTTCTATAAGATACAAAGTCAACTCTTCTATCTTCTTGGTTTGTAGCTTCACCATTTCGCCAAGATTAATTCCATCCTTTGCTACGTCCGATTCTGATGGCATTTCTGGTAGATGTTGATTTTGATCTATATAGTTTTTAACTTCCGAAAGAGAGGGTAGGTTATATTCTTTCTTAAAGACATAGTCAGGCCAATTGAGCGTTTCTACCTTCACTTGTTTAGATCGGATATTGCCGTTGACAGATAGGGCTTCTTTTGGCGTTGGTGTACCAATGCCAACATTACCTAAATTATCGATCGTCATTCTATCTGTCCGGCCAGTTTGAAAAACTAAAGACGACTGGTAACTATCAATTATACCTTTACCTGCAGGATTTGCAACAAATTCTAATATTTGGCTTCCGCTTGACCAGGAAGGAACATTGGAAGATGTGCCAGAAGCATCAAGTGCAGTATAATAGCCATTCGTTGAATTAATGAAGCGTCCTATGGCTGCTTCAGCCGTACCGGTGGCGCTGGTGACGTCAAGGCGGGTAGCTGGGGTTGTCGTACCAATACCTGTATTACCACCGTTAATGGTAAAAACTATACCGTTTGAAGCTGTTACAACATCAAATCTATTATTTGCAGAGTTTTGTAGCCGTACGTTATAATCTTGCCATGCTCCAGTGCCATAATGCCAATCAAAATACGGATAAGCGCTGGTACTAGTATTTGGGCCTAATTCAATAGCGCCACTTGGGTCACTACTTAGGTATCCGGTATTACCTGCTCCCCAATATGCATCCCCACGTATATCTAATTTTGCATTTGGACTTGTTGTGCCAATACCCACATTACCACTTGTAGGAAATGTGTTTGTAGCCTGCCCGTAAGAAAAATGAACTATCGCCAATACGGCAACGAGTGTTGTGTAGAGTTTTTTCATGTGATAAGAATAAAGGTTGTTCACCAGATTGCCTGGTAAATACAGACGTAAGTTATATGTTTCTTATTGATTTATCAAGTGACCTAATGTTAATGGTTTAGTTTCTTAGCTAACTTATCAATCTGTTGCTGTAGAGATTGATTGATCTTTTGTTGATCTTCTATTTGTTTTTGCTGTAATTGAAGTTTAGCGTCTTTCTCTTTGTCCTGTTTATCCTTATCAATCAGATACAAAGTCAACTCTTCTATCTTTTTGGTTTGCAGCTTCACCATTTCACCCAGGTTTATACCATCTTTTGCTACTTCTGCTTCTGAAGGCATTTCAGGTAAATGTTGGTTTTGATCTATATAGGTTTTAACTTCTGACAGAGAAGGTAGTGTATAATCCTTTTTAAAGACATAATCAGGCCAGTTAGCATATAATTTTACAGTCATTGAAGTTGCAATAGCGTTTCCGTTAACGGCGAGTTTGTATCCATATGTATTCTTAGTATTTACACCAATATTTCCGCTACCATCAATTACAAGATCGTCTCCATAGTTCCAGGTCATTCCTGTTCCTACTCCCTTGTCGAACATTCTCCTTGTCCCCAAAACAAGCATGCCAGTGGCATTAGTGGTTGAGGCATTACCAGCTACTGTAATAATTCTGGCTTGGCCCCAAGGGTTGGACCCATCTGTATTAGCGGGTACAACAAATTCTAAAGAAGCCCCCAATGTTGAGCTTCTGCCTCCTGAATTCCCTTGAATTATAAGATTGCCGGTATATTGATTTATAGCGTTGATAGAGGTGCCTCCGTCAAAGATATGGAGTCTTGCTTGTGGAGTTGTTGTACTGAGTCCAACCATTCCTGTGCTATTTATAGTAACCCTTGACGTAGCGGCAGTCGCGTCCCAGATCGAAAAATTGCCGGCGGCACCGGTAGCCGCTGCATCCAATGCTCCGGAACTTACAATACCCCACATCCTTCCACCTGTGCCGGACGTTCCATTCAGATAAAAAATCGGACCATAAATATTGCCGGAGCCACTTGTTGTAATTTGTGCAGACGGGTAATTAGCCCCAGCATCAACACCACTTCTAACTATTTGTAGCGCAGTGGAAGATAATGGAGTTGTTGTGCCGATACCAACATTACCAGTTGTTGGAAATGTATTTTGTCCATAAGAAATTTGACATATTGCCAATACGGCAACGAGCGTTGTATAGATTTTTTTCATTGTGATAAGGTTGTTAGAATGATTGACCAGATTGCCTGATAATTGCAGACGTAAGTTATATGTTTCTTATTGATTAATCAAATGACCTAATATTAATTGTTTAGTTTTTTAGATAGTTGATCTATTTGCTGTTGTAAGGATTGGATAGCTTTACTTTGATCTTTCAATTCTTTATTCTGATCTTCTATTTCTTTTTGCTGTGATTGTAGTTTTGTGTCTTTGTCTATAAGATACAAGGTTAACTCTTCAATCTTCTTCGTTTGCAACTTAATCATCTCACCGAGATTAACACCTTCTTTTATCACATCTGCTTCTGAAGGCATCTCAGGCAAATGATGGTTCTTATCTATGAAGGTTTTAACATCTGAAAGAGAGGGTAGGTTATACTCTTTCTTGAAAACGTAGTCAGGCCAGTTAGCTGTTTCTACTTTTACCTGTTTTGAACGAATGTTTCCGTTTACTGATAAAGCTTCTTTAGGTGTAGGTGTACCTATACCAACAAATCCACCATTTGGGTTTATTGCTGTATTTCCATAAACAGATCCTCCTACAGAAACGCTCTGAATTATTCCATATCCTCCAGCATCAGATGAAGTTGCAATGTCTATTGAAGTCTTACCTGTGTTTACTGAGCCGATTTGAAGGGCCGTAGTGCTTCCGGATGTGTAAAAACTTCCGTTGCCTTGTACATCAAGTTTGTTTGCAGGATTGATTGTTCCAATGCCTAAATATCCTCTTCCATCAAGTCTCATTTGTTCAGTAAGAGTACTGCCGGTAACTGTATAAAATCGCATGTTAGATGCGGTATTAAAATATTCATTAACGACATCTATCGCACCTAAAGTTTGGGAAGCATTTAAATTATTTCCTATTGAAAATGACATGCCGACACCATTTCCGTTGGCTGGAGAGGTAGAAGCTCCGTTTGTTAGGTTTAAATATCGCTGTATGTCTATTGTACCAGTTCCAAATTCTCTACCTATCGATAATAATGTACTTGGAGCATTAGTTCCGACGCCAACATTTCCCGTATTGGAATTATATATTTTGGTTCCAGAAATCGTCCATTGAGCATAAGAAACCTGAACTATTGCCAACAAGGCAACAAGTGTTGTATAGAGTTTTTTCATTGTGATAAGAGAATAAGTTTGTTGCCACTAATGTAGAACTTACAATGTTAACTTACAATACCTAATTATCGAGCCGTTCAAACCACCGAAGAGAAACGTAGGTGGTTGCGAGCAACGAAAGAGGTCTGTGAAGAAACAGCCTGAAAGGCGACTTCACAGAATGCTTCACAAAAGCCTGGCGTTGCAGCACCGAGTGGTGGTGATTTAAAGGTAAACCGCAATTAATAATTAATAGGTTAGCATGGTCAAAGTGTTCGGGATTACCTGTTGTAGTTTTCAGAAGGAGATGGTCAATGGCTCCGGAAGATCCGGTTAACAAGTACATGCCAGGGAAATTAAACCAGGTCGCTCTTTGGATTTTTTGAGGATGAGATCAAACGGCTGAAAGCGCAGGATAGATATGCCCACCTAAACTAAAATTTAATTAACTTCCATAGAAATTCGTAAAACGACAATCATTATAACATAAGAATCTGTCAATATAACAATAGTTTCCACCAACCACTAAAAGTACTTTTACATTGTTTTCTATTACAAAGAACGCGTTTATGCAAGGATCTAAGCTTTTTTCACATTGTGTGTTAGGTACTGCGGGCTTGGGCGGGGTCTGGGGTAAAGTAAACAAGGTAGAGTCCGTTAAAGCAATTTTGATTGCGTTAGACAAAGGTATTTCTTGTATTGATACCGCGCCTGCTTATGGGGATGCAGAAGAATTTATAGGTACGGCCCTGCGGCAATGGGGGGGACCTATGCCAATATTAAGTACTAAAGTGGGCCGATTAAAAACCTATGCAGCAGACCAGGGTGTTTATGATTATAGTGCTGACGGGATGGAAAGGAGCGTGACCAACAGCCTGGAAACACTCGGCGTACAGGCTGTTGATATATTATTTCTACACGAACCATTAGCTATACCGGAAGGTGAAATTGAAAATGTATTTACACAACTGTTGAAGTTTAAAAAAAATGGATATGCAAAAAAATTGGGCGTGGGAGGTAACTGCCATGAACTGTTTAAGAAATATAATATGGCTGAGACTTTTGATGTAGTCATGGAGTTTAACCGGCTGGATGCTTGTTATACCGGTGCCCTTGATACAAGTCTTCCTTTTTATCAATCACAAGGAATAGAATTTTACGCAGCCAGCCCTTTACATATGGGATTGTTGGGAGACAGGTTTGAGCAATATTTTGTTTCTCGGCCACAATGGTTAGATAAAAGCATTATTGATAGGGCTAAACTTGTAAAGGAAATAGCTGATAGATACCAAATGCCATTGCGTTCATTGGCCCATCGCTTTTTATTGTCTATCCCTGAAAATCTAAAAATTGTAATTGGGCCAGGTGATGCCAATCAGCTCTTTGAAACAATTTCCGATTTCAGCCAGGGGCCACTACCCCCAAATATTTTTGAAGAAATTATGCATTTGAAAAATTAGAAATAAAAAATATGAACTTTATAGATAACGAGATATTCAATATCGTTAATGTACAAATAAGGGTCCTAAAACCAATACCCGTTGTTATTCCGTTTCAGGATTCTACCATGGGTCCATTTAAATCATTTAATTTAGCAGTTATTACATTAACCGATGAAGATGGACATATAGGAGAGGCCCCTGTATTCAGTGCCTATACAAACATATTAGAAAATTGTCTCTTACCTGTTTTATTTCATACAAGAAACGTTATTTACAAAGATCTTTATCCCCAGTTATATTGGCCAATACGCAACGAAGGTTTCAGGGGGCAGGCCTCTGCATTGCTAGGGCAATTAGATTTGGCGCTATATGACCTGGCATCAAGGCGCAAGAATAAACCGCTGCATAAATATTTGAATAGTACACGCAATTATGCATTAATGTATGGCAGCGGAGGAGGGACAAATTATTCATATAATGATCTTGAGAAAGAAATCTACTATTTTCTGGAACGGGGCATGGATTGCATAAAGATGAAGGTGGGAAAGGACCATGGTACAAAAATGAAACAAGACATAGCGCGGGTGAAGTTTGTACGTACCTTGATCGGTAATGATGTAAAGCTGGCTGTTGACGCTAATCAGATCTGGAAAGTGGAAGATGCGCTTAAGTTTGCAAATGAAGTTGCAGACGAAAACATTGCATGGTTTGAAGAGCCTGTTCATTCTGCTTCTCTGACTGAAATTGAATTATTGTGTAAAAGCTCGCCTATTGATGTATCTTATGGGGAATCTGAAAGGAGCGGGAAGGTTTTTCCCTCATTAGTTGAAGCAGGGGTACGTCATCTGCAGGCAGCCCCTAATCATTTAAGTAGTGTAAAGGAGTGGATGGAAGTGAGAGACCTGGCTACTAAATCGGGAATTGATTTTTCTTCAGGTAGCTATTCCTTATACACTGCTTCATTGATGGCCACGGCACCGCAGGAATTCAGGGTAGAGTATTTACACACTATGATGAGTGTTTTAGAACCTTACTTTTCTGTTTGCCCTAAATTGGAAAAAGGAAGATTTGTGCTGCCCGAAATTGCAGGATTACCTATCCGGATAGACTGGGACTACTGGAAAAGCAAAGGTAAAGTTGTGAAGCATAATAGTTGGTCGGCAGAAAAATCAAATAAATACAGCCCTGCTGTAATGTTATAAAAATCTATCATAAATAAATTTAATGGACATATCGATAACACTTATAGACTATATTGTATTAATTGGATATGTAATAATGCTTTTTTTTGTCGGTTTTTACCTGGACAGAAAAAAGAAAAATGCCGGTGATATTTTTTTAGGTGGCAAAAGCCTTAAATGGTGGCAAATAGGTTTTTCCATCTTTAGCGCTAATGCCGGCCCTTTAATGTTGGTAGGTTTCGCCAGTATTGGATTTACCCAGGGAGTTGTAGGTAGTAATTTTGAATGGCTGGCCTGGATTTTTCTGTTACTGCTGGCTATGGTTTTTGTCCCTCATTACCTGACGACTAAAATCAGTACCATGCCACAATTTTTACTATTGCGATATGGTAAACGGGCTTATAATTTTTTGACTATCTACAGTCTTGTTTCTACTATGGTAGTTTGGCTGGGTGGTGCCTTATATGCAGGCGGATTGTTAATTTCACAGATATTCGGCTGGTCATTGTTCCAGTCGATGGTTATTGTTGCCGTTATAGCTACCAGTTTTACAGCTTTAGGTGGATTGAAAGCCGTGGTGCGGACAGGAATTTTCCAATCGATCATCATTATTTTATCTTCGATCATCCTTACCTATCTGTCACTGAAAAGAATTGGTGGGTTTCAACAACTTTTTTCCAGTGCGCCAACTTCATATTGGCATTTGTTTCGACCGGCCAGCGATCCTGAATATTCATGGGTGGCCATCGTCTTAGGATACCCAGTAGTGGCCATTTATTATTGGTGCACAGACCAAACTATTGTTCAGAAAGTGCTGGCAGCAAAAAATATTAAGGAAGGCCAATCCGGTGTTTTTTTTATTGCAGTATTGAAAATAATAATGCCGTTCATTTTTATATTTCCCGGTATTATGTGTTTTGTGCTGTTTAAAAACATTGCCCAGCCTGATAATGCGTACATAACCCTGGTAAAACAGTTAATGCCGCACGGGCTATTAGGTTTATGTATTGCAGCATTGATTGCAGCATTAATTGACACTGTGTCTTCCGCATTAAATTCATTCAGTACGGTATTTACTTTAGATGTTGTAGGCCGGTTTAAAAAAATGAATGAAAAGCAAAGTCGTTTAACAGGACGTATAACTACAATTGTAGCTGCTGTATTAGCGCTGCTGATAGCTACGTTGTATTCTTATTCAGGAAAAGATTTTTTTGATCTGAGCCAGGGGTTGGTTTCTATTTTAGCACCACCGCTATCCGTTGTGTTTTTAGCAGGTGTTATATGGAAAAAGGCAAATAATATAGCTGCTGAAACGGTGCTTTATGGCGGAGGGTTAATTTGCCTTGTACTTGGATTCTGCCATGTCCTTAATTATCCTTACAAAGGTTATTGGCCACATTTTCTACTATTGTCATTCTACATTTTTTTAGGATTGTCGGCCCTGATGGTAGTTTTATCTTTAGTAACAAAACCTAACCGTGGCACGCCTTTACTCTCCATTGCAGAAACCAATCGCCAGTTTGAACAGAAATCAAAGAAGATTTGGTTACTTTGGGCAGGGCTTGCCATTATTATGTTGATCATTTATATTATTTTTAACTGAAAAATATTTTAAAGAAACAATGCTGTTATGAATATAAACGCTGACTTTTAGTTAATAAAAAACCATGAAAAAAAAATTCATTTACCCGCGTTTGTTTTTGTTTTTTCTTGTTGTTGCGCTAACCTCATCTTGTGGTAAAAAAGCACCGGCTCCCGAAGAAACAAAAGATTTGGTTTTTATGGTAAACCTGGTAAATGATGAGCAAAAAGTAAAGGAATATTTAGCTTATCATCAAAAAGTATGGCCAGAGGTTGAAGCTGGTTTTCGAAAAGCAGGATATAAAAAAATTAATATCTACCGGTTTAACAGGTCCCTGGTGATGATTGTTACAATTCCTAAAAACGCAGACATAAATAAGATGGGGCAACTTGCTGAAGCATATGATAAAAAATGCAAGGAGTGGAACCAGCGAATGGATCCTTACCAGGTAGGCGTAGCCGGCACTTCAAAAGGACAAAAATGGGTTAAAACAGAACTCTTATACTCATTTCACAACCAATAATCACTTTCCCCTAATTAAACAAGCAGGCATTTCTCTTTTGCGTAAAAGTGTAGATGTTACGGCTTTCGGTCCGAATTCTGATGGAAAAGGGATGATTCTAAGGCTAATATGATTTAATGCATAGGTTATACAATAACCAAGGTATTTTTGATGGCCCATGGAAAAGATCAGACAAAACACCTTGGTGCAATTGTTTTGAACTTATACTTTTTCCTTTTCAACCTGGTATCCTTTTAGGAAATCTCTTGGCGACATTTTTTTTACCTCTTTGAAATGCGTGTTGAAATTAGAAATACTGTTATATCCGCTACAGTAGCAAGCTTCGGTTACATTATGATTCCCTTCCAGTAAAAGTTTTGCTGCATGGCCAATCCGTACTTCCTTTATAAAGTCTATTAGTGTACGGCCTGTTTTTCCTTTAAAAAACCTGCAAAAAGCAGAATTAGACATCGGAACTATGGCCGACACATCGTTTAGGGTTATATCTTCTTTGAAGTTTGTAAAAATATAATCGAAAACCTTATTTATTTTTTGTGCTTCGTTTGATGATTCAATCGGATTAAAATAGGGCGATGATAATATTTTATAACTATTTGATACAGCTAATATATCAAGCAAACGAAGCATTAAAGCTGCACGGCTAAGCCCGGTTTCAAATAGCATCTGTTGCATAATGATTCGCGCGCGCTGCACTGTTTCGCCGGTGTAACGAACACCTTTCGGGGCGAGGTTATTTAACAGGGCATTGATATCTTTTGCTTCAGGTTTTTCAAGGAGCTGTTTGCCCATAAAGTCCGGAAAAAAATGAATTACTATACCCTGCGATTGAATCGTAGGATTAATAAACTGATGATATTGCCAGCAATGCGGCAGATAACTACCCAGTAAAATCAATTCGGTTCCTTCAAAGTCCTCGATATGGTCGCCGATGAAACGTTTTCCCCTGCAGTTTTCTAAAAGCGCGATCTCAAAATTGACATGACTTCTAAGGGTCGAATGCATTTTTAATTCGAGCACATCTGAACGAACTGTGAATGACTGCTCTGGCGGAAATGTAAAATTTTCATAAATATATTGCATAGCAGCAGGAGTTAAAGGTTTGATCAATGACTGATCGTGGTTAATTAACGTAAAATTAATAAAATATATATGTATTCCGTTGCCTTCAAACTGATGGTATTTGAACTAAAATAGCCGTGATTTTGATTATTTGCATGATAATGAGCGGTATATAATCAAAAGATTTGTTTTGGGCAAATAAACAAACGGAAACTTAGGAGCATATTCACATAGTTGTCGCTGCGGCTTGCCTGAGCCCTTTTAAGAATAGATTGTACTGTTTCCCCCTGTGCTTTTGCGGCTTTTTCCATCAATTACTCATCAAGAACAGCGGGGATACGGCACAGGAGCTAAACCCCGGTAAAAGTATCAATCATCAAAATAACGGATGTTTTAGGCAAATATTTGGTTGTTGCCTCATTTTATAAGCTCCAAATTTGGTAAATGCTTATCGATAGCTAATCTCATTTTCAATTATTTAAACCCTAAAAAAGTAATTTATGGTCAATTTTACAAAACTTCTATTAGTTTGCCTTTTAACAGCCTGTGGGCTGTTCACGGCTGAGCATTCATATGCTCAAACGCCGATCACGGTGAATGGAACAATCACCGATAGTAAGGATAAACAACCATTACCCGGTGTCACTGTGCAACTGGTAAATGGCAACCAGCAAACAGCTACTGATGTAAATGGTGCATTTACCATCAGGGTGCCTGAAAAAAGTCAACTCAAGATTTCAATGGTGGGGTACAAAACCCTGGTATTGCCGGCGGCTTCGCCGATGACGATCGCATTGGAAGCCGATAACTTAAATTTGAATGAAGTTGTAGTAGTGGGCTACAGCACGCAAAAAAAGGAACTTGTGACAGGTTCTGTTGTGAGTATGAAATTTAAAGAGTCTGATAATGAAATTCCTACCACTATGGCCGGTAATATTTTGGCAGGCAGGATGGCAGGTGTTAATGTTAGTACGCCAAATGGTATTCCGGGGCAGTCTGCGCCGGGTATTACTATACGTACGCCTTCCAGTTCTATCGTCAATAATAGTAGTGGTCAACCTATTAATGCCCAGCCGGTTTTATACGTAATTGATGGGAAAATAAGCACTTCTGGTGATTTTAACAATTTAAGCCCAAATGAAATTGATAACGTTTCGGTATTAAAAGACGGATCCGCAGCCGCTGTTTACGGATCAAGGGCAGCGGGCGGTGTCGTTGTGGTTACAACAAAACGCGGACAAGCAGGAAAAACCTCAATTCAATATTCATTTAATACAGGCGTTGATAAAAGAACGAAGAACGTAGCGCTGACGAGCGGTGTTCAGATGTATAATCTTTATAACCAGATCAATTCTGGCGCTATCGGAACGATAAGCCCTGCTGATATAGCCTATATGCAGAATATTGCAGGTGGATGGGGTTATGATCAGTTGGCTGCGATATATCGCGACCCGGTTACTACTACCCATAACCTAAGTATTTCAGGCGGTACAGAAAAGCTCAAATATTTTGTTGGCGGCTCCTATGTGAAGGAAAATGGTTTTCTGCAAAATCTGACGTATAATAAATATAATTTCAGGGCCAATATTTCAGGGGACTTAACCAAGAACCTGACTTTCTTTGCAGGTGTTTCATTAAACAACGATCTTACAGGCAGCGTACCCAATACACCGGTAGGTGATGCTTCCGGACTTTATGCCAAGGAATTGGTTTGGCAGCCTTATCAACCTGTTTTTACCAAAAATGGTTTACCACTGGATTATGGCTGGATTGCCAACACCGGCGCGGAAACCAATGGAACAGGCGGATACATCAACACTGCGTATCTTAAGCCAGTTATTAACCTGAGTATGACTTATAAAGTTCCGTTTATCCCGGGCTTAAGCGCGACTGCTTCTTTTATTAAATCTTATACCGATAACCGTACCAAGACTTTTGAAAAGCAATATTTAATGTATCTGACTAAACAGACAACTCCTTTTCAGATTTCGACCGATGATGCAGATATTATTTCATCCAGGCTATCTTCACAGGTTAACCCAAGTCTTATATCAGAAGCGGCAACCTGGAGTGAGGATAAACAGACAAATTTTCAGTTAAATTATGAGCGCGCCTTTAATAAACATCACATTAAGGCATTAATGGCGTATGAATCCTACCAAACAGAAAGTTCGGGAGTCGGAGCCACGATCAACGGTTTCCCGGTATATACCACAGACCAATGGTGGGCTGCAAATACGCAAGCCATTAACAGTACGGTATCTAACAGTACCAATTACTCTGACGTAACCATAGGCAGAAGGTCATGGGTTGGCCAGGCCTTTTATGATTACGACGAGAAGTACATCGCGTCAGCAGCTTATCGTTATGATGGTTCCATGAACTTCGCACCTAACCGGCGCTGGGGTTTGTTTCCTTCGGGATCATTGGGATGGATTGTTTCCAAAGAAAACTTTATGAAGGATGTTAAAGGGATCGATCTGTTAAAAGTAAGTGCGTCAGCCGGCTTGATCGGTAATGACGCGGTAGGTGGCTGGCAATGGCAGCAATCTTATAAAACCGGTAACAATGCTTATTTTGGAGCTACCCCTTCAACAAACTCGGGAGTTACCTATGGCGCAGTACCTAATCCAAATCTTACCTGGGAAAAATCTTTAAACTGGAATTTTGCAGTGGATGTTGATTTCCTGGATCATTTCAGTTCAAGGGTTGAATATTGGACGACTAAAACTTATGATATTTTAGGAGCGCGCATCCAGCAGATCCCACCATCATTCAGTTTAGCATTGCCGTCTGTTAATTATGGCAAGGAGAATGCGAATGGGATAGACTTTTCTATCGACTATCATACCAAAATAGGCCAGGTTAATTTTAATACCGGCATAGTAGCTTCATATGGTAACGCTAAATATGTGCTTAGGGATGAGAATATTACTTATCCCTGGCAACGTACTGTTGGAAATTCGACATCTATGATAACCGGATACCAGGTATTGGGTATGATCCGTACGCAGGCTGATTTAGATAATTTACTGGCAAAAGATCCTAACTATACTTTCAATGGCATAAAACCGGCATTGGGACAATTGATCTATGCCGATCTGAGTGGCCCAAATGGAGTTAAAGACGGTAATGTAGATAACTGGGATCAAACCATTCTGCGTAAAAATAACAACCCCATTGTTTTAGGCTGGAATCTGGGCGCAAGCTGGAATGGATTTAACATAGCCGCAACTTTTAGCGGCATGTTCAGACAGTGGAAATCAATAGGTGATTTGACCGGAGGTGTTGAATGGAACAGGCTTTGGAATCAGTGGGCCACTAATAGCTGGAACCCAACTGACCCGAATGCTTTGTTGCCAAAAAGATATTCGGCTAACGATGGTACCAATGCAGTAGTTGGCGCGGGTAGTGATTTTTGGTATAAAAATGCCAGCTTTTTACGCCTGAAGAATATGGCTGTAAGCTATAATATCCCGAAAAAATACTGTACCGCATTAGGTGTGCAAGGTATAAGATTTTTTGCTTCAGGATCTAACCTGTTTATTATCAGTGGATTTAATAGTAAATATTATGACCCTGAGATGGGTAGCGGAACAGCATTCCCAATTATGCGTTCGTACAATTTTGGTGCCACACTTAGTTTATAAATAGTTAGATTATTAATTATACAGCAATGAAAAATTATTTAAAAAAACATTCAATATTCGTTATCGCGATAACGCTTTTGAGCGTCAGCCTGATAACGTCATGCCGCAAGGGGCTTGATTATACGAATACCAACGCCATTAACCCGGGCAACGTATGGAATGATCCTACAATGATCAAAGCTTTTTTAACCGATATTTACGGGGGCTCAATGCCGGGCTGGGGGTTTGATGGAAACAGTTCGGACGAAGGCACCAACGGCGTAAAGACCTTAGGGAACTATCAACGGGGTATTATTGGCGTGGCTAACAATCCGGTAAAGCTTGACTACACCAACATAGACAAATGTAATTTCTTCCTTGATCAGTTGGCTATAGCGCCGGCAAGCGTTCTGCCAACTAATTTAAAAAATCAATATACCGGCGAAGCTAAATTTTGGCGTGCCTGGGCTTATTGGGGTATGGTAAGTCAGCTTGGCGGGGTACCGTTAATTCTGCATGCACAAAACAGTACTAATGTAAACAGTTTAAAAATTCCAAGAAGCAAAACATCACTTTGTGTCGCGCAAATTATCAGGGATCTGGATAGCGCGGCCATGTTATTGCCGGCCAATTTCACCGGTGCAGATTTCGGGCGTATCAATAAAATAGCGGCAATGGGCCTTAAAGGCAGAATTTTGCTTTGGTATGCAAGCCCGTTGTTTAATCCAGGCAATGATGCGGCCAGGTGGCAATCCGCTTATACGGCAACCAAAGCGGCTGTTGATACAGCAACCGCCAATGGTTACGGGCTTTATGCTAACTACAGGAATATCTGGTATACACCAAACAAAGAAATGATCATGGTTAACCAGTACTATTTCCCTGATCATTATATGAACTTTGCGCCAATCAGGCCATTGCCGTTTACCAATGGATCTACCGGTCAAAATCAGCCTTTATGGTCGTTACTAACTGCCTATCCAAAGCGCGATGGATCGCCTATACAGGCAGATATCACACAGCTTTCGAATCCGGCTTATAACGCGCAATTTTTAACTGATTTTTATACTAATCGTGATGATCGTTTCTATGCTACAATATTTTGTGGAGGAACGCCTTACCCAACACCTGATATCATACCCGGTCAAATCGGTAAAACAACTTATTGGGATGCCTGGTCATCTTATACAGCAACCAGCAAGATTAATATATCAAATTTGGTTGTTCCGGGTGCCAGTGCCGGTGGGGTTAGCGGTTTCTGGGATCGGAAAGGATTGGATACTTTGCTTACAAACACCACAGTTGTATCCGGTATTGCCGGTGCCAAGAGTTACTGGGTGCCTATGCGGTTTGCAGAGTTGTTGATGAATTATGGCGAATGTGCTAACGAAACAAACAATACCACCGCGGCCCTCAATGTTTTGTACCAGGTTAGGGCCAGGGCAAATATAAGTGCAGGTTCAGGTAATTACGGTGTTACCGCAACTTCCCAGTCTGCTATCCGTACCGCTTATATCAATGAGCGCCAGGTAGAGTTTGCCTTCGAAAATTTGAGGTTTCCTGATTTGAGGCGCTTGAAACGTTTTGATATCCTGAATAGCCAGGGCGCCCGTCACGTTTTAGTTGTTGTAATAAATCCAGGTCAATCATTGCCATTGCCGACAGATAATATCATAGCGCAACCTGCAGTCCGTGCTAAATTCTCAGCCCAGTATGTAGATAATTCAGATGGCGACCCTGCATTCGTCTTTAATTTAGATCTGAACCATTGGTTTTTCCCGCTCGATCCGAGCCAGATATCTTTAGAGCCCGCTAATTTACCGCAGAATAAAGAGTGGGGCGGAAGCTTCGATCCACTACAATAATAGGTTAGTATTGATGAGGGGGCGTTAGCCCCTTTATCAATATTATTCTTGAGGCGAATGAAACACCTCTTAACTAAAAACAAGAATGACGACATGGAGAACAACTTATTCAATGAGTGTTATAAAGATCTCACCTATTACTTATTCCTTAAGTAATATAATTGGTAGTAGTGGCAGGCGGTTCTCAACCGTTGCCACTATTTAAATTTTAGTAAAAAATCATAGTAGACTAAATAGGCGATGGGGTTTTCAAATTTTATTAAAAAGCAATTTCTATTGATCAGCCTGTTTATTCCGGGCCTGCTTTTTGGACAAAGCCTTAATAAACAGGTAAAAAGGCCCAATATCGTTTTGATCGTTTCTGATGATCACGCTTACCAGGCTATCAGCGCTTACGGAAGTAAACTGATGAAAACGCCCAATATTGACAGGATAGCCCGTGGAGGGGTGATCTTTAATAAAGCTTATGTAACCAACTCTATTTGTGGCCCAAGCAGGGCAACAATTTTAACAGGTAAATACAGCCATAAAAATGGCTTTAAAGATAATTTATCCAAGTTTGACGGAAGCCAGGATTCATTTATAAAACAACTGCGGGCTGCGGGTTATTTAACAGCGTGGATTGGTAAATGGCACCTGGAAACAGAGCCCCAAGGTTTTGATTACTGGCAGGTATTGCCAGGGCAGGGGCAATATTATAATCCCGATTTTTTAATGATGGACGGCTCAAAAAAGAACATAGAAGGCTATGCAAGTAATGTGATTGAAGATGTGGCCGAAAGCTGGTTAAATACCCGTGATAATACCAAGCCATTTTGCCTGGTAATAGGCCACAAGGCCCCGCACCGTACCTGGATACCGGATACCGTTGATCTGGGCCGGTTTGATCATGTTCGTTTCCCGTTACCGCATGATTTTTATGATAAATACACCAACCGCGAGGCAGCCAAAATCCAGGATATGACCATTGCCAAAACAATGATATTAGGGTATGACCTGAAAATGTTTCCTGATGCAGAGTCAGAGGACAGGGAAGGCAGCATCAATCGGATGAATGCGGCACAAAGAAAAAGAATGGATGCCTATTACAAACCTATATATGAAGACCTGAAAGCGAGACACCTAACCGGAAATGCCCTAACGGAATGGAAATTTCAACATTATATGCAGGATTATTTAAGCACCACTGTTTCATTAGATCGTAACATTGGGCGCACTCTGGATTACCTGGATAAACATGGCCTTACCAAAAATACGATAGTGATCTATGTTTCAGACCAGGGCTTTTACCTGGGCGAACATGGCTGGTTTGATAAGCGCTGGATATATGAGGAATCTTTTCGTACACCTATGATGATGCGTTATCCGGGTAAAATAAAACCCGGCACACAGTCAAATGATTTTGTGCTGAATTTGGATATCGGCCCTACCATTTTAAATGCTGCCGGTGTTGCCATACCTAAAGATATGCAAGGGCAATCCATGCTGCCCTTATTTGCAAAAAAGCCTGCTAAAGGCCGGAATGTGATCTATTATCATTATTATGAAAATGGCGAGCATGCTGTGTCACCGCATTTTGGCATCAAAACCAAGCGTTACAAGTTGATCCGTTTTTATATCCGCGTTAATAACTGGGAGTTGTACGATCTGCAAACTGATCCTCATGAAATGAATAATATTTACGGTAAAAAAGGATACGAAACTATCACCCACCGGTTAAAGTCAGAACTCAATCATCAAATAGCTAAGTTTGATGATAATGATGCCAGGGGAATATTAATGAACGGTAATTAAATCAAACTGTAACTTTAACGCAACGAAAATTAAATCGTTAAAACCTTATGAATAAATTTTTCACGACCATTGGCCTGATTTTGCTCACCTCAAGCTTTGCTTTTCCTCAAAGTAATAATCCAATTATTCAATCAATTCCTGAAATTGCAGCTATAAAACCTGGTGAGAAAAGCGTTGCGTATCCAACTTGCCCGGCCGGATATCATTTGGTATTAAAAGGAAGTGATCATAACCCGGTCATTGATAGCACAGGAAGAATTGTAGCCCCACTGTTTGCAACCAGTGTAAGCTTGTATTTTCAGTTGATAAACGACAAGATAGATACCATCAGCTATGATGTTTCCAAACAAGTTATTGTTCCCGGAAAATACACAGATAAAGGGATCAATCCGCAACCTTTCGTTATCCCTTCCCTTCGTGAATGGCATGGCGAAACCGGAAACTTTCATTTGATGCGCGGTTCGAGGATAGTATTAAATAATGCCGATAAGGACGTATTACAAAAAGCGGCCGCCGTCTTGAAAAAAGAGCTAAAAGAGCTAACGGGGTTTGATTTAAAAACAATCGTCGAAAAACCCCGGAAGGATGATATTTATTTGACCCTGCATGAGCCGGATAAAACTATAGGCGACGAAGGTTATTACCTGAAAATTAACAATGTCTTCACCATTAGTGCTTTAAAATATGAGGGGGCATTTTGGGGAACCCGTACTTTGCTGCAATTACTTGAACAAAAAAAAACCATCCCGAAAGGTATTGCCAGGGATTATCCTGAATTTAAAGTGCGTGGTTTTGTGCTTGACGACGGGCGCAAATTTTTTACACTGCAATTTCTGCGTGATTATGTAAAATTTATGTCGTATTACAAAATGAACGACTTCCAAATTCATTTGAGTGATAATGGTTCTAAAGAACGTTCAGGGGATAGCTGGGACAGTACATACTCGGCCTTTCGTCTGCAAAATAGCACTTATCCTAACCTCACCGCCAAAGATGGTTCCTATAGTAAAAAGGAGTTCACAGCTTTGCAAAAATTAGCAGATGACTATGCTGTTAAGATCATCCCCGAAATAGACGTGCCGGCACATGCGCTCGCTTTTGCAAAAGCCGTACCTGAAATTGGCAGTAAAAAGTTTGGCATGGACCATCTTGACCTTCATAACCCGCTTACCTATACGGTTGTTGAAAATGTGTTTAAAGAATACCTATCCGGCAATCACCCGGTATTCACAGGAAAAGACGTCCATATCGGAACTGATGAATATAATAAGAAAGATGCAGAAGCTTTCCGGGCATTTACGGATCATTTTATAAAATACATACAAAGTTTCGGAAAAACTGCGAGGGTTTGGGGGGCTTTGACTCATGCGCAGGGCACAACGCCGGTAACTGTAAAAAATGTCGTCATGAATACCTGGTACAACGGATATGCTAACCCGGTTGAAATGAAAAAACTGGGTTATCAACAGATCAGCACACCTGACGGTTGGCTGTATATTGTACCTGCCGCCGGTTATTACTATGACTATCTGGATATTAAAAACATATACGATAAGTGGTCACCATCTATGATTGGTGATGTCAGCTTCCCCCCCGGTGACCCTACGATCATTGGCGGATCTTTTGCTGAGTGGAATGATATTGTAGGTAATGGCATCAGCGAAAAAGATGTACATGATCGTGTTTTTCCGGCAATGCAGGTATTATCTCAAAAAATGTGGACAGGAGGCGTTGCGGGAATGGGTTTTGAAGAATTTGAAGAATTAAGTAAAAATATTGGGGAAGGGCCCTCATTAAATATGAGGGGTAAAATAGGAAAGACAGATAGTGCGATGGTGGCTTCATTTAAATTTGACAAACCAACCCCAAAAATACAACTGCATCATGCCACTTTTACAAGGGGACTTAAAGGAAAGGCTTTGTCTTTTTCGGGCAAAAATAGTTTTGCCAGGTTGCCTTATACGGAAATTGGTTATGATTATACCGTTTCTTTTTGGATAAACCCTTCTGTTCATAATGCTGACGACGCTATTATTTTTAAATCGCCTAATTCTTTAGTGAAGCTAAAACAAGGCAATTCAAATAAATTGGGTTTTTCGCGGGACGGATATGATTTTGACTTTGGTTATACCGTACCTCAAAATACATGGACACACATTGTAATTGCAGGAACCAATAAAGGAACAACCCTGTATATAAACAATAAATTAAAAAGGAAATTATATGCCGATTCTGTGCTATTTAGTGGTGCAGCCAAAATTAAAAAGCTAAAATCAGAAACATTGTTTTTTCCTTTACAGGAGGCTGGGGGCTTCAACGGTAAAATTGATGAACTGCAAATATGGAATAAAATACTTTCTGATCAGGAAGTAGCTGATTTGAAATAAAGTATATAGATAACAAATGCGTAAATCAATTAAGTAAAGTTGTAGCTTGTTAATTAACAAGTATTGTAATAAAGAATAATGAACAAAATCAGTCTAATTATCCTGGCGTTATTTAGTATATCAGCATTTGGTCAAGACACGGATAAGCATAAACCATCCGCTCCAAAAAAACACATGGCTATTCCCGCCGTTCTGTCGCTTAGTGAATTGTCGGGCGAGTGGATGGAGGTAAATACCCTGCGCAATTTCCCTTCTGTTATGAATTTTGTTGGCGGAGTTCAAGCTTCACGAAATCTTATTGCCTTTCAGAACCTTACACTCCCGCCATTTGCGCAGGATGGTTTGTCGGGCCCGTTGTTGTTGGATGGCAAACCTTTAAACGCCACACAATCATTATGGCAACCCTTTGGTGTATGTAGAAAAACAACTGTAAATGATGTAGAATTAGAGTCGACAATGCGTATGCCATTTGAACAGCAGGGCGTATTGATCCGACTTAGCATGAGCAACCGTTCAAAAGAAAGCCGGACACTTCATCTATCCATGAATGGTAATGCACATATCCGGCAATACGCACCACAACAATGGCGCACATGGGATAATGCCCGGCCTAACGATACTAATTTTACAGCCTCAGCAATTGAAGATGGTAAAACATTGATCATTGCAGATAAGTCGTCCTCAGCGGCAGCGGTGTATTCATTCGGACATAAGCCTGACGTAATAAAAACAGCAGGTGAAAAGGGTGAGATTAACTGGACGATAACGCTTGCGCCAGGCAAGACCGGGACCATTGAATTGGCTTACGCGATAGGCAGTAACGTGGCGTCTGTTACAACTAATGCCCAAAAATGGGCATCAAATTTTGATTCGCAATTTAACAAAGCCAAAGCGAAATGGGAAGAGCGCTGGCAGGGATCATTTAAACCGGGGGACAAATTTTTCTCCGGTCATTTTCCAACATTAGTAACAAATGATCAGAAGATACGCCGTGTTTATTACGAAGGCGCACTTATGCCACTATTAATGTGCCGGACAAACCTACCATATAGTAAGCGTTGTTTTGTTACAGCAGGCCCCGAATGGGCAAATACGCTCGTATACTTTTGGGATGCAGAGATGTGGGCAAACACCCTGGCAATGCTTGAGCCCCGGGCGATGAAGGAACAACTATCCAAATGGTTTTTGTTGGATCATCATCAGTGTTATGCAGTGGATTGTTTGTCGGGCGGTGAGGCGGGCCCCTGGTATGCGGCTAATGATTGGTCGGTCTTTCGTTCTATTGAAGCCTACATTGGCGTAACCGGCGATATGTCGTTTCTGCATGAAATAGTAAATGGCAAAACCATATTGCAGCATATTAACGATATGGCATCGTTTTATGAAAGCCGTCCATTAACAAAGGAAAGCTTGCTGGCCAACTATGGCGGCCCGGGCAATCTGCTTGAATGTTCGCCAAGCTATATCGAGGGGGTGCCGTCATTAAATGCGGCCAATGTTTATATGCTCAGGAAAACGGCGGAATACGAGGGAGCGTTTGGCAATATTGATAGGGCAAAGGCACTCCGCTTAAAAGCTGATAAACTTCTTCCGTTTGTTATGTCGTTGTATGAACCTCATGAGGGCGTTTGGAATGCGCTTGATGTTTCCGGTCATAAAGTGCCTATCCGCCATTGTTATGATTACATAACTATTGGACAAGCGCTCGAAAAGGATCTATCGCCACAAGTAAAATCAGAGATGAATAACTTTGTTGAAACGGAGTTGCTTACCAAAACATGGATGCGTGCCATGTCGTTTAAAGATCCTGCTGCAGCAAAATCTGACCGACCGGATCATGGCCCAATGGGAAGCTATGACGCATGGCCGCCCATGACCATGGATGTAATGTGCCGTACGGGCGCTTTCGACAAGGCCCTTACATTTCTTAGAGCTACTGAGGTTATCACGCACCAAGGTTCATGGGCGCAGTCGCATGAGTTTATCGGGCCTAACAGCAAAGGTTATGACCCCATTGTTAGGGTAGCCAATCGTGGTGGGCAGGATGCGGATGAAGGTTGCGGGGCCGCGTTCGCTGAAGTTATTATCCGTTCTTTTTTTGGTTTCCGTCCGGATCTTTCAACGGATAAGCCGGTTTTATTATCTCCTGATATACCACGGGGATTTAATGGGAAACTGGAACATATCTTCTGGCACAAAAAGTTGTATACCATTGTGAGCGACGCAAAAGGGGTGCACGTAGTAAAGGAAACAGAGAATAGAAATATTGTGCATTTTGGTTCCAGATAACATCTATGCTGATGTATTGCAGAAAATCATTATGATAATAATTTATATGTTAAAAAGGTTAACAAGAGGCGAAGATGGTAACTAATATAATCTCACTGTATTTAAAAAGAAATTATACAAAACATAAGATGGTGTTGACAAGGTTTAAGTTGCTGCTTTTAATGGTATTGACCACTTTAGCGGTCTCTGCTAAAGAGTATCACGTATCCATAAATGGGAATGATGCAAATGATGGAAGCCTGGCCAAGCCATTTAGAACTATTTCTGCCGCGTCAAAAGTGGCTATGCCCGGCGACATAATTACGGTTCATGCCGGCGTATACCGCGAGCAGATCACGCCGCCCCGCGGTGGTAATTCAGAAAATGAACGGATAGTTTACCAGGCAGCAAAAGGAGAGAAGGTTGAGATTAAAGGCTCAGAAATAATCAAAGGCTGGGAAAAAGTCGGTAGCGATACCTGGGTGGTGAAAATCCCGAATAGCTATTTCGGAAAATTTAATCCATACGACGATTTAATCCGCGGCGATTGGTACTCGCCTCCCAAAGACGCTAAATTTCATACCGGGGCGGTATATCTTAATGGCGACTGGCTAATGGAAGCCATTAAACAGCAGGATGTAATGAAAGCGGCCGACGAAAAAGACCCGCGCTGGTTCTCAACTGTTGATTCTACTTATACGACTATATGGGCACAGTTTAAAAATGTAGACCCCAATAAAGAAACAGTTGAGATCAATGTAAGGCAAGCTGTTTTTTATCCCGATAAACCATTTATTAATTACATCACACTTCGTGGATTTATCATGCAGCAGGCGGCTACAAACTGGGCACCACCCACAGCCGAACAGATGGGGCTTGTTGGCACACATTGGAGTAAAGGATGGATCATAGAGAACAACGTAATACAATATTCAAAATGCGTGGGTATAGCATTGGGTAAATACGGCGATAAATGGGATAATAACAATACCGAATCGGCAGAAGGGTATGTAGGTACCATTAACCGTGCATTGGCATTTGGATGGAACAAGGGAACAGTCGGTGGGCATATTGTGCGTAATAACACCATTGCCTATTGTGAGCAAACGGGAGTAGTAGGTAGTATGGGCTGTGCATTTAGTGTTGTTGAAGGTAATATTATTCATGATATCCATGTGAGAAATTTATTCGGCGGCGCAGAAATGGCCGGCATTAAATTTCATGGGGCTGTTGACGTGCAGATTCGCAACAACCATATCTACCACACCGTTTTGGGGATTTGGCTTGATTGGATGGCACAGGGCGTACAGATAAAAAACAACCTGATGCACGATAACGAGCGAGATATTTTTTTAGAAGTAGATCATGGACCGATGCTTGTTAGTAACAATGTATTACTTTCAAAAAACAGCTTGCTCATGAACTCCAGTGGTGCGGCATTTGTGCATAACATATTTGGTGGCAAGATGGAGGTGATTTCTTATGATAGCAGATTAACCCCGTATCATAAACCACATTCAACTTTTGTTGCAGGATTGCATGATAACCCCGGTGGCGATATTCAATTTATAAATAATTTATTTGTGAATGGAGGTAATGCAGGCCAATATAAAAAATCCATATTGCCGGTTACTTTTGATGGAAACGTTTATGTAAAAGGGGCCATCAGGGCAATATCAGGCGATAAGAAAAGGAGTTTTGGAGAAATAAATTCAGCAGCGAAAGAGAAACTTAAAAATGTGCCGGATAAAGATGCCGTAGAAACAAATTTCCTGGTGGATGAAAACTTTGATGCCGGTGCAAAGTTAATAGTGGAAAAAGAAAAAATATATCTCGAAATAGCGCTGGATAAAACCTGGCTGACCAAACAAAAAAGAAAGTTGGTAACAAGCCAACTATTGGGTAAAGCCATTGTTCCAGATCTGCCCTTCGAGAATACAGATGGCTCCAGGGTAAGGGTTGATATGGATTATTCCGGACGGAAACGAAACGCTCTTAACCCGTCGCCCGGTGCGTTTGAAGTGATGAAAAGCGGAAAGCAACAAATAAGAGTATGGTAAAAAGGGGCCAACACGTTCTGCCGGGTATAGAGATATTAGCCGGCAGAACGTATTTGGAATCAAGGCTCTTTTCTAAATAGCTTAACGATATTTATGTCGATAAGCATACAAAGCAAAAAACCGTCAGTATTAGGCATTTTAGAGTGAATATAAGATTTAAAAAAACCGGTAATTTGAGAAACGAAGATCTATCTTAATTAAATGTTTGATTGTTAGATATAAGAATAGCTACTCGGGTTTTATACGATTTTTTCAACTTTTTGAAATGACTTACTGTAATTTTAATCTTAAGATAGCGTTTGTAGCGTTTATTTTATTGTGTGTTAATAAGCTTCAGGCACAGCCTATCTATTTATATACACAATATGCCCGGGTAACCGTAACAAGTAAAGGCTTCATCACATCCATTACAGACAAAAAGACAAACAAAGAATACTGCCCCAAAGGGATATCATCAGCGTTGATGTCATTGGCAACCAGCGACGGGCAATATATATTGCCTCAGAAAGCTGCATATGATCAAAAGGAAAACCAGTTTAAACTAACTTTTCAAAATGGCTCTGTTGCGACAATAAAGGTCGATAAAAACCAACAATACCTGCGCTTTAAACTCTTATCCCTAACAAAAAACAATGCGATAGATAATATTGTATGGGGGCCCTATAAAACTAATATTTCTAAAACAATAGGAGATGTATTGGGGGTTGTACGGAACAATGATTTTGCCATTGGCATGCTTGCCTTAAATGATAATACCACAAGTGGTCCTCCAACAGGCGGAGATATGTCATTTATGTATTATTTTATCCATTCTCCTGATCCGGTTAAATATCCATTGCCGTCAAATTTGAAAGAAGGGCAAAACTTCACTATTGGCGGAGATGGTAAGAACGATGTTGCTTTCTATTCGCATCCAGAAGAGTATTTCAGGATGAATTATGGAAATGGTGCCAGGCTTGAACCCACATATGGATCAAGCATTTGTATGCATTCAAGAAACCGCAGAAAAGAACAAATGATACGTTTTCCGGTGATGCCCGATAACCTGGACGGGAAAGTGAATTCAGCACGATACCAGTTGGTTGTACCAACAGACGCCGGTTATATCGGATCATCGATTGCATTTTATGCCTGTCCGGATTCTTTAGGATTGCATACGATAGAGAAAATTGTACTTAATGAAGGTCTTCCTCATCCGGAGATTGATGGCAAATGGATAAAAGATCCCGCAGCATATCGTCCGGATATTGCCTGGAGTGGTGTTCATGATAGTTTGGTCAACTATGCTAATAGGTTGGGGTTAAATTCTGTACAGGATGAAGGAATGGGCGAATATTATCCTGATCCTGCCAATCGCTGGAACGGGAAGACCGTAAGCTTTAGGCAATCTCCTGCTATGAGTATTCCGGCATATGGCGCATTGATGCAGAAAAACGGGATACGATGGGGCCTGCATACGCTTTGTGAGTTTTTGCAACCAGGGCGTAATAACGATGTAACCCCGGTACCAAGCGATAGCCTGGCTATTATGCAGCGGACAATTATTTCTAAAGATATTTCAGATCAGGATACGGTTATTACCGTGGCAGACAAAGCTTATTTTAATGAATACGGTGGATGGGAAGGCAACGAAACCAATGTATTGAAAATAGGTAAAGAGTTAATTGAATATAATGGCATCACCCAAACTGCTCCATTTACCTTTTTACACGTAAAGCGTGGCTTATACGGCACTAAAAAAGGATCGTATAAAAAAGGTACTACCATAGTGAAGTTACAACCCAACTGTTATCATGGTTTTGCACCGGACATGAACCTGCAGGATAAATACGCCGATTATTATGGGAAATGGCTAACAGAGGGAGGAATGGATTTTATTGATTTTGACGGGTCGGAAAGTTGTATATACCAAGGCCAGGGCCAGTATTCGTTTAAACGCTTTTTTAGTAAGCTATTTGAAAGCTATAAGGCGCATGGCGGCAAATATTTGCGTGTTATGGGAAGCGCGGTTTATGAAGGGAGTTGGCATTATATGAGTGTTTGTAATGTTGGCGGTGGTAATAATATGTTTAACCCGGTACAAAACAAATGGGGAATAGAAGGAAAAGACATGCGCTATGTTTTTCAGGGTAGCTACTTACCGGCTACGTTTGGCATCATTAACCTTAGCAGCGATTGGACAACAGCCGATGCTGAAAATTTACAGGCTAAATCGTTAGGATGGGACGCAACTTATATGTTGGGACTTAGCCAAAGGTCTGTAGAGAGCTGCACAGACAAGGAAGAGATTTTTAAAGCCTACAAGACATGGGAAAATGCCAGGGCGGCCAATATTTTCACCAGGGCTATTAAAGAGAAATTGAAAGACATGAATTACAAGTTTCATTTGGTTCAATTGTCTGCAAAGTCGTTCCGGTTGTATTCAATAAAAGAAAACCGTTTCCGTGAGCAACCATACATTACAGGTGTAAAATCTTACCCGGTTAACAATGAGTTTGATGCCCAGGCATTGGAGTTTGCTATACAAGTTAACACAACCAAGGGCGTACAGGCCGATGGCTTTAAAATTGATTTGCCTAGCGGAAAGAAATTAGTGATCGATAAAAAACTTTCGAACGGTGAGTATATTATCTATAAAAACGGCATTTGTTATACTGCCGATAAAAACCGAAAAAAGATCGAAGAAATAGCTGTGGGTAATGAGCTATTACCTAAAGGGCAGTCTCAGATCAGCATTGAGGCATTGCATGCAAATAATACCAATATAGGTTTTGAATTGGTTGTGCCTGCTACCGGAAAAGGTGAGCGAATTTAATCCTGGATAATTTATGATTGTTTGGGCGAAGTACTCCATTATATAGTTAATAATTATTTGAATGATCTTAAACTTAAAAAAATATACGCAGACCTTAGCCTTTGCTATGTTAATAACTGCATCCGCAAATGCACAAGTGCCGCCTCATTTTGCGACAAAGTTACTGAATGAATTAGATGGCAATATGCACTTTAGCACCAGGGAATACCAGGGTACCAACCTGGTTACGCAGCAAGAGTTCAGGCAAAATAAAATTAATACAAACAATAATATTTGGCAGCTGCAATTAAATGAAGAGCCTGTATTAAACCACCCCGAAGCAAAGGATATAACAGCCAATATTGTATTGCGCCAGGGGGAAGCCCTGGCAACCGCGGTAGCGGTGTCTTTTAATTTTGGCAAATGGAGCAGGGATAACTATGTTATGGTTCCTGCAAGCATGTATAATGGGAATCGTTATCATAGTATTGGGAGTTCATATAGTCCGCCGTACACCACAGACATGTACTACAATCCTAAAGTTCCATTAACTATTTCTAATAATCCCCGGTTGTCTTTTGATAAACGGAAGGCCTCTTTGGTTGAATTGCAAACAGGTAATGCCGCTACTCCGGCCATGTGTTTTTTTTCGGCCAGGGCAAAAAAAGGATTCATTGTACTTACAAATCAGCAGTCTAAATGGGGTAACCACGGGATGACTATTGAAGAAAATGCTGCACAGGACAGTTGTACGTTTTCTATTTCAGCTCCTGCGGTTCGAAAACTGGCCGCGGGCTTTGGTGATTTTCATCGTAGCGGTGATAAAGCGCCTGATTGGAAAGAAGGCGATGCATTGGCCTTGAAATTCCGGGTTTATGTATTTGCTGCAAATAATATCCCTGATCTGCTTACCAAGTTTATGGAGGTAAGAAAGGCTTTTATTGGGCCCAATCATCCGCGAAATATATTGCCTATGAGTAAGTTATCAGAACTTACAGCAAATATTTGCAGCAATAATTTTGTAACAGTGCCCGCGGGTAGTTATTATCTGCCCGAAAATAACGAAGATTTCCAGTTGGGTTGGGTTGGCGGGATGATGAATAGCTATCCCATGCTTGCGCTTAATGTTGAAAAAGAGCGTCAAAGGGTAGCTGCCGAGCTTGATTTTGTAGTAAACAAGCTACAAGGTAAAAGCGGCTATTTTTACGGCGGTATAACTGCCAAAGGCGAGTTGCGTCCTGAGAAAATGAATTCTGATTTTCCTGAGCCACAGGCAATGGTTCGCAAAAATTCTGATGCCCTGCTGTGGCTCATGAAACACCTAATGCTTTTTAAAGCCCAGGGATACGGTAACATGATAAGGCCTGAATGGGAAACTGCTGCAAAAAAATTGGCAGCAGCTTTTGCCCGGACATGGAAAGAACATGGAGAGTTTGGGCAATATATAGCACCCGAAACCGGGGAAATAGCCGTATATAACTCAACAGCCGGAGCTGTTGCACCGGCAGGGTTAGCAATAGCCGGAGACTACTTTAAAAAGCCTGAATGGTTACAAGCCGCAAAAGAAGCTGCCAATTTTTATTATGAACGCGATGTGCTGAAACAGGGGCTTACCGGGGGCGATTGCGGCGATATTTCAATGGATGCTAATTCTGAATCGGCTTTTGGTTTTATGGAATCGCTGATGGCATTATACAATTATACCGGCGATAAGATTTGGTTGGAGAAAGCAAAAGTTCAGGCTGCTCTTTGCTCTACCTGGACCATGTCTTATGATCCGGTATTTCCGGCTAACAGCGAGATAGGTAAACTACAAAGCAATATGGCAGGTGCTGTATGGGCAAGTATACAAAACAAGCATGCGGCACCCGGCGTATGTTGTACATCAGCCGATTGTTTATTTAAGCTGTTTAGGGCCACGGGAAACAGGCAATATGCCGACCTGATCAGCGATATACAGCATGCACAGGCAGAGGCTGTAAATATTCCGCCCGGACATATTACGACAAACAACCTGGTGGGTTCCAGCATGGAGCGTATTCAACTTAGCGATGCAGAAGGCAAGAGCAGTATTGGCAATTTTATTAATACCCGCAATTCATGGACTGAAACAGACGGTACATTGATGGCACTGGAACTGCCGGGGATTTATATACAAACTGATCAAAAACAAATGGTTGTTTTTGATCATGTCGAAGCTAAATTGATAAGTACAAAAGGAAAACAAGTAGGGATTGAAGTAAAGAATCCCACAATATATGACGCAAACGTTGCTGTGTTTGCAGAAACCGGTAACCAGGCGCGGATACCTTTAGGTTACACTGCATTTGTGAAATGGCCCAAAATTGCAGTGAAAGCAGGACAAACTATACGTGTAAGTATTGATGCGTCAGGCAAGGTTAAAGCACAGTAGAAAATTTCCTGCGGGATAATAGTAAAGAGTGAAAGCGTAAATAATATGATACGATAGATAAACTATGAAAGCAATAAGTTCAAAAAAACACAGAAATGTTAAGTTGATGCTAATGACTTTGTTATTGATGTTCAATTTCTCAGCTAAAGCGCAATGGGACTTTAGTACTAACTATTTTAAGATCCACCTTAATAATAAGGGATTTATTACGAGTATGAAAAATATTACGGTTGCACCTAACCGCGAATTTAGCCCTGTCGATAAACCTTCACCACTGATGAGTTTGTATGATAGCCACAAAAATATATATTATGAACCAAACAGTGCACGCTATAACAAAGCCAGTCAATCAATTACGTTAACTTATCCCAACGGGTCGCTCGCAAAAATATCGCTGGTGGCTAAAAAAAAGTATTTTAAATTGACGCTGCAATCCCTTAGCCCACGTAATGGGGTTGATGATGTTCAATGGGGAAGCGTCCACACCAATATTACAAACCTGTTTGGCGAAATCATTGGTGTAGCGCGTGATACGAGCGACAATGGTAATTATGCTATTGGTATGCTTGCCCTCAATGATAATACCCTGGGTGGTACTGCAGAAACTCTGGCCGATGCTGCCCCTTTTCAGTATGTTATTCATTCACCGGATCCAAAGCGCTTTCCTTTACCGGCCAATTTGCATGAAGGACAGATTTTTAGCCTCGGTGGTAATGGCATCAGTGATGTTGCTTTTTATTCGCATAAGGAAGCCTATTACCGGATATTGTATGGCAATGCAGCAACTATTGACGATCAGGGTAGGATATCTATTAATTATAATTCGCGCGACAGGTCTTTAAAAAGGGAAGTAAGTTATTCATTAATACCCAATATGCCTGCAAATATCCCAAACCATATTGAGGTACAGCCGTTGCCCGGCGTTGATTATATAGGTTCGTCAATTGCATTGTGGGGAAGTCCCGACAGTACTGCATTGATGGATGTTGTTCAGAATATTGTATTGTCGGAGGGGTTGCCACATCCAACAATTAATGGTAAATGGGTGAAAGACCCCGCGGCTTTTGTACCTGACGCGCTGACCAGCGGGAATTTGTGCGACAGCATAATATCTTATACTGCAAGGTTGGGTTTTAAGGCGATCAGTTTGTATGACCAGGGTTTTTTTAGACCAGATCGTGGCAATAAAGGCTACATTGATGGAATGAACTTTGAAAAAAAACCTTTGAAGTTGACTGCCGGAAACAAATCGCATAAAGAGTTTGCCGAAATGGCTGCAAAATATGGAATAACAATAGGAAGGACCTCCATTACCAATTCTTTGGCTCCCGGCACCAAAGATGCCAGTCCAATTCCAAGTGACAGCTTGTGTTATCAGCAGAAGCGATTATTGGCGAATAATATCGGCCCCACAGATACAATTATTACTGTTAACGACCCTAATCACCTTGAAGAAATTGCCAGTTGGGAAGGGCATAGTAAAAATTTGAATATGATAAAAATAGGTAAAGAACTTATCTATTATATGGGTATTTCTGATAAAAAGCCATACAGACTTTTAAACGTAAAACGCGGATACTGGCATACTACCCCTGCAAGTCATAAAGCCCTGGATACGGTTTTAAAACTCCAGGTGACAATAAATTATGGATATGACGGGATTATCCCAAATATGGATTTGCAAGATAAAATAGCTGAGTATTATGCAGACGCTGCTTATATCAATGGTTTAGGATATTATGATTTTGATGGGCAGGAGTTTTTGTTTAACAATGGACATGGTTATTACTCTGCTAAACGTTTTTTTCGCAAAATGTTTGAAAGGGCCGCTAAACTCGGTATTCCGGATATTCGATTCACCGGGGCTACCTTATCTGAAGGTTCATGGCATTATCAAAGCATCTGGAATGTTGGCGGGGGGAAGAATTTATACGATGCTGACACCAGGGAGTGGGGAAGTACTACCAGCGAGGGTAAAGATCTTCGCGATGTAACCTATTCCAATTATTTCCCGGTAGGTATGGGCGGTAATTTCCCTATTAAAGCCGATTCAAAGGTAGAACAATACGAGCATATACAAGCAATCTCTGTAGGGGTTGGTACAACATACAGTTTAAATCTTAATCAGAAAGACGTTGAAAGTTGCCCTCAGAAAGATGCGATCTTCAAGGTGATCAGAACATGGGAAGATGCCCGGGCAGCGAATGCATTTCCCCGTTTAATTAAAAAGCAACTGGCAGATCCGAAGAAAGACTGGACTTTAGTGGAAGTAGATAACAATACCTGGAATTTGTACCAGAAAATTAATGGCGTAAAAGCCAACCCGATTGTTTTAAAAAGGGCTAAAGGCTATTGATCTGCGAGTAGATAAAAATATCATGAATAGGTCCAGTATCCGGGCATAATTGCCGGCAAGGGAACCCACGAATATCTTGTTCGGCATTTTTTTGTACAGTAGTGAATGTACTGGCGTAAGCGATAAAATAAGTACCCATCTCATGAGTGAATATATAGCCGAAAGGCGGTATAAGGATAAACCGAGGCAAAGATCATTTTTGCTATCTCGCGCTTAACCTGCTGATAGGCCTGCCTGAAGCGGGTTTCTTCCCAGGTAGTGTAACAGTAATATGTTCCTGAAATGTGTCCAGTTCCCACTCGGACGCACATTTTTCCAGGATCAGGTTTAATTAAGTTTTCCTGGAGCATTTTGATTGGTTTTAAAGGTTCGTTAAAAAATTCCGAAACTAATCGCTGTCGTATGGGCCTGCTGATAATTGCCATCAGGGAAACAACTACAGGTTTTAAACCCAGCCTGGCGGGGCATTGTTTGGCATCTTATTCATGTTAAATAAAAAAGACGCGGGAGCTTAAACAATACCTGTACTGCCTTGTTTATAAAAAACTCTCGTTTTACAGTTACATACTGTATATCAGCCGTTCCGCACCAGATTTAGCCGTTCATTTGATGATGACGCAGCGGTGGCCTGTCTTTTTGCCACATTTTTTATTAAATAATAAAAGATATGGCAACAAAGGAATTAACGCTCAAAACCTATATTATCCAACGGCTACGTACCGAGTTCGGTGATGCGGGTGAAGGTACTTGCCCGGATGACCACGTAACGATCATCATCAGCCGGAATAACTGCGAACAAAATTATGGTACTATCCTGTAGCAGATCCATCGGACCATCGACGAGCATTGCCCGGACAGAAACGAAAACGTATTTATCCTGGTACGCGATGAGGCAGGTTCTTTTAAAAATATATTGAAAATCTGGAAGTTGGCCTGACCGCCTTTTTAACCACACTTCATCATGAAATTGGGTGAAAAAATAAAACGAGCCTGGGACGATGTTCTTTTTTGGATCAACAGGGAAATGAGCTTGACCCTTATCTTCTGGCTGGTCGTCTTCCTGGCGACTTTCATCAGATGGTTGTATTTTAAATAACCGGTCATGGAACTCGTATATCCGGCTCAAACAAAGCACTTGTTTGCTCATATGTATGAATTACACTTTGAATAGTAAAAGGTTTTGACCAACAGCAAAGAAGCCTGGTAAGTTTTCGCAAACAGATTAACTACCCAAGTGGTTATATCTATCAAGATATGTTATGAAAACGAAGAGGGAACGAAAATACCTGGCTAAGGAATGGCGGTCTATGAAAGGCCACCTCGAATCCTTCGTCAAAAAAGGCGAACAAGAAGACTTACACCGCTTTCGTACCGGCGTCAAAAAGCTGCGCGCCTTTTTTATCCTGGCGGACAGCGCGGCAAAAGAACCCACCCTTGAGCAGCACTTCAAGCCCGTCCGCAAGGTGTTTAAACAGGCCGGTGAGATCCGGAACGCCTATATCAACCAGGAACTGGGCAAAGCACAGCCCGGTGACTCCGCCAGCCTGATCCGGGATCAGTGGCTGTTGATGAAAAGGGCGACCAAAATATTTAACGCCCGCCGCGGACAACACCTCGCCCGACTTAGGAAAACACGCCGCAAGCTCAACAAACGGATCGTTTCCGTCAGCAATTTGCGCATCAGCCTATATTACCAGCAGCAGCTCGAAGCCACGGCTGCAATTTTGGCGCGGAACCGCTTTGATGAGGAACTGCATGCTTGTCGCAAGCAACTAAAAATACTGATCTACAATTACCAGCTGGTCCGCTCCAAACTAGACCTGCCTTTTAATGCCGATTATCTCGAAAAGGTACAGACCGCTATCGGCGACTGGCACGACAACCAACTTGCCATCGTGCTTTTTTCCAAAGCGGAAACCGAAAATAGGGAGGCTTTAAGTAGCCTGAAAAAACAGAGAACCCGGCTCAAAAGGGCGCTGACCCGGCTGACCAAAAACTTTCAGGAACAGGCGACCACCGTAACAGCACTGCCGCTGGAACAAATAGACTAACTAAAAGGCTTTTATCACGCTGAAAAGCAACGGCAGCAGCAAGATGAGCTGAATACGGGATACCCGTTAACGGTTAAAAGAAGTAAGGTGACCGGTAACCATGGTGATCATTAAGTGCTTCACCTTAAACTGGATCTCACTATGTGCGGAATAGATTTTCTATTTTATGTGCTTCATTAAAGGTAAATTACTCTTTATCTAATCCAGTTTTTTATGTTTTGCTACCGCTTTTGAGTTAATAGTTCAAATTTTGTTGTTTAAAGTTGTTTTTTTATATTGCGTGACGGAAATTGATGGGTTACACGGAGATACCAAACGATTTTACCCAACAATTCAAGTTTTTTTCTGGCCAGCCCGGTGAATTGGAATACGAGTTATGGTTAAGTGGAGATGGAGCGAATGCATATAGATCCTATAGAATTTAAATAAATAATTTATGCAGATTATAATTCCCGTTATTGGGAATTAGAGATTTCGATTAAGCCCTTGGCGAAATATAGTACATATTCAGATGTTGAACTTATAGAACTGTTGCGCATGAAAGACCGCGAGGCTTTCACAGAGATCTATGACCGGTATATGGGCGTACTATATCTTCATGCGCTTAAAATGGTAAAAGATGAGCATGAGGCTGAGGATATTGTTCATGAACTATTTATTTCATTATGGCTAAATGCAGCTGAAGCGACTATTAATATCACCTTATCTGCCTATCTGTACAGGGCCATAAAAAATAAAATATTCAACATATTTGCTCATCAAAAAATAAAGCTGACTCATTTGGAGTCCCTGCAGGAATATATTAATGCGGGCAACTGGCAAACCGACGAACTGATGCGTGCCAGGGAGCTATCTTTCCAAATTGAAAAAGAGGTTTCCTCTATGCCTGTAAAAATGCGAGAAGTTTTTGAATTGAGCCGTAATGCCGGCTTGTCATACAAAGAAATTGCTGAACGGCTCAATATCTCTGATAAAACAGTGAAAAAACAAATTAATAATGCGCTAAAAATCCTCAGATTAAAAATAAACCTATTTTTAACGCTTCTATTTTAGAGATTAGATCAAAGTATTTGATATTTTTAATTGTTATTCACGAAAAATTCCTTCTGTAAATCTCATATTGCAAGTTTTAGATTGATTTTTTTGATAAAATATAAGATTTTTTAAATATTTTTTCAATTAATCTACTACCAGGGCCATTTTAAACTGTAGTGTAGTTATAAAGGTGATAATTTCCTTTAAAAACTATGGATACCAGCAAAGCACAAGAGTTAATTGATAAATACCGGAAGGGTACATTAAGTGCCAAAGAAGAAGCTATACTGGAAGGCTGGTACTTAAAATTAACAGCAGAACAACGGGTAAGTATTTCAGAAAAGAAGCTGATACAGAAAAAAAGAGCGATCTGGAATAAGTTACAAACTAACACCGGCGGCGCCAAAATAATTACATTCAAAACGTTAGTGCGAATAGCTGCCGCTGCTATGGTTATCATAACCATAGGTATGTTATACTTTTATCATGAGGGTACCAATCAACAAAAAGCTAATCCTATAGTTAAGAATGATATAAGACCCGGAGGAAATAAAGCCTATCTAAGATTGGCAAATGGGAAAATGATTGCTTTAAATACCATTGCCAACGGCCAGATAGCAAACCAGGCAGGCACAAGTGTTACAAAAACAGCCGGCGGACAATTGGTTTACTCAGCTCCTCAAAAACCGGCAACTGATAATCCGGGCGAATTAAATACCATCATTACACCGCATGGCGGTCAATGGCAGCTGCTTTTGCCCGATGGCACTAAAGTATGGTTAAACGCTGCTTCCTCCCTAACTTATCCTGTTTCTTTTGCAGCCTTGAAAGATCGCAGGGTAGAACTTAACGGCGAAGCTTACTTTGAAGTGGCTAAAGATAAGGCACATCCCTTTTTTGTGCATACAGCCGGCCAGGATATTCAAGTTTTTGGTACACACTTTAATGTTAACGCTTATACAGATCAAAAGTATACCAAAACTACTTTACTTGAAGGGTCTGTTCGTATAACAATCACAAAGCCTTCAACAGGCAATAATACCGGGGCGATGCTTAAGCCAGGCGAGCAATCAGTTTTAAATAACGGATCCATCAACGTATCAACAGCTAACACAGAGGCAGTGGTAGCATGGAAAAATGCAATGTTTTACTTTGAGAATGACGACCTGGAAGATATAATGAAGCGCGTAGCCAGGTGGTATGATGTTAAAATAATATACCAAAACATAATGACAAAACATGAACTGTTCAGCGGCAGAGTATCACGTGCAGAAAATGTAAGCGAGGTGCTTAAAATGTTATCCTTAACCGGGGCCGCTAAATTTACCATAGAAGGGAGGGACATTATCGTAACAAAATAACTTATCCCACCATTTGGCGTAAAAAAAAGCAAACCCCGATTGCCTTCGGGGCTTGCAAATAAAATATGGCTACTAATTAATCTTGCGAACTATTAATAAAAACCACAAAACAAATGTATAACATTTATGAAAGATTTTTACCCGTTCCGCCGGGGCGTTTAAAAAAAGCATTGCCTGTACTGAGATTCCTCCTCTTTTTTATCATGATCACCGTATTGCAGTTTAGTACGAAGGCGTACGCGCAGCAAGTAACGGTAAACATGAAAAACGTTGCGCTGGATGATGTTTTTAAAGCAATTATGACACAAACCGGCTATAATGTATTATGGCAACCTGATAAGCTTAAAAGTGCAAAACGTGTAGATGTTAATTTAAAAAATGCCAGGATCAAGACCATACTTGAACAGGCACTTAAAGATCAACCGTTCACTTATACCATCAGCAACAAAACCATTGTCATAAAGCCCATTGATAAACATCCTGCCGGTGCTGCCGTTGATTTTAACCGTCCGGCTTTTAAAAAAATAGATATCCGCGGCCATGTCATGAGCGAAAAAGATATGGCATTGCCCGGGGTGACATTAAAGCTAAAAAATGCCGGTAATGTTGTTATTACCGACCAAAACGGAGCCTTTGAGTATAAGAATGTGGATAGCGATGATATACTGCAAATCTCGTATATCGGCTACACATCCATTGAAATTAAAGTCACTGATGACCTGAGTAATATCAGGTTAACATTATCTAATAAAAAATTGGATGAGGTAATGGTGAATACCGGTTATCAGACTTTGCCTTTAGAACGGGTTACCGGCGCTTTTTCTGTAATTTCTGAAAAGACGCTCAGCACACGTCTTGAAACCAATTTGTTAGACAGAATAGAAGGAACCGTGCCCGGCCTTTATATGTTTAACGGCAATGTTACTATCAGGGGCTTATCTACCCTTTATGGCAACCAGGCGCCCTTATATGTGGTGGATGGTTTCCCCTATGAGGGCGACATTAACTACCTAAACCCATCAGATGTGGTAAGTGTTACCGTTTTAAAAGATGCAGCAGCGGCTTCAATTTACGGTACACGTGCGGCAAATGGTGTAATATCTATTACTACCCGTTTAGGCAGCGCCCGCAAGCTAACTGTTAATTACAATACTATCTTTTATATTACACCTATCCCAGACGCCGGCTATCTGCACCTGATGAATTCTACCCAGATGGTGGATCTGCAGCAGGAATTGTTTACCATGAAACATCCGGATTATAACGATGATATACTGCGCTATGCGCAGCCTAAGGCAATTGAAGCCCTGTACCAAAACGAACAGGGCCTGATAACCAATGGCCAGCTTGACGCTACTTTAAGTCATTTAAAAACATTAAATGCTTTGCCGCAGATACAAAGCATGCTGATGCAAAAGATGGTAAAACAACGGCATAGTTTCTCTGCCAGTGGTGGTAGTGATAACAATCAATACAACCTTACCCTTAACTATCTCGGTAACCGGGGTTATGCAAAAGGCAGCCTTGACCAAAACATCGATATTGGCGTTAAAGACCAGATCAAGGTGTTTAAATGGCTAACCGCTGATATCGGCGTAACAACCAATATCGGCATATCTGATCCTTCATCAATTGATCCGACCAGGTATTACACCAATATGCCTTATGAAGTTTTAAAGGATAACGGGCAGATATCTCCATGGAATTATTTTAAATCTCAGTCGGAGATTGACCGTTTGACCGGGCTGGGTTTAAATGATGAAACTTATAATCCTTTAACCGAAAGAGACAAAACGCAGATCCATAACACCATAAACTATACCAGGTTACAGGGTGGTTTTACTGCTAAAATAATTGACGGGCTTAAGTTTGATATTAAATACCAGACAGAGCGCGGCAGCTTTTATTATAAAACTGTAAATGACCAGGACTCGTACGAGGCTAAACAAATGATAAATGATGCCGCAGTAGTTAATTCGGACGGTACTATTACCAAGAATGTTCCTGACGGCGGCCTGATCTATGAAACCAGGGGCGAATCGCATTCTTATACCGTGCGTACGCAGTTAAGCTATGATAAAAGCTTTAATGATAAAAATCAGTTCACCGCGATATTAGGCGCAGAACAAAGGGCCACCGTTCAATCATCTACAACCTTAAACAGGATGGGGTATAATGATAACAACCTGCAGTTTTTACCTGTTAATTACGCCGATCTGAATGATATCAAAGGTACAGAATCTTTAACCGGTAGTTTTCAATATAGCAACAGCGCAAATAATTACTTTACCTATACTGAAGACCGTTACATATCTGCATTTGCCAACGCAGGGTATAATTATGACAATAAATATAACCTTACCGGCAGTATCCGGATAGATAACTCCAATTTATTTGGCACCGATCCCAAATATCAATACAAACCATTATGGTCATTAGGCACAAGCTGGAAGATCATTAATGAAAAGTTTATGCAGGGTGCAAACTGGCTAAACAACCTTAACCTGCGTGCTACCTATGGTATAAGCGGAAACGTGGCCAAAACGGTAGGGCCTTTCCTGCAGGCAAGTACCATGTTTAATGCACAGGCAGGGGCTAACTCAACCATAATTGTCGATCCGCCGAATAAATCTTTAAGATGGGAACGTACGGCTACTACCAACATAGGTGTTGATTTCGGCATATTAAAAAACAGGGTTTCGGGCACCATTGATGTGTATAACAGGAAAAGTACCGACCTGTTGGGCGAAAGGGCTACCGACCCAACCAATGCCTTTGCAACCGCGCTGGTTAATTACGGCAGCTTAACAAATAAAGGGATAGAAATAGGGTTAAATACCGAAAATATAAAAGGCCCTGATTTTGGCTGGACCACCCATCTTACCTATAGCCACAACAGTAATAAAATGACCAACATCAGCGTAAAAGATGAGTCTGTTTATGCTTATACCGAAGGTGCAGGTATTGATAAAGTAGGATATCCTATCAATAGTATTTTTAATTTCCGTTGGGCCGGGTTAGACCCCACCAATGGTTCGCCATTGGTTTATGATAAAAGCGGCAAGATCGTACCCAGCTATGACCACAACGGAAACCACGTTGATGGCATGACCGATGTTAATGGCTTGGTGTACGGAGGTACATTATTGCCTACCTATACCATTGGGTTTACCAACACTTTTTACTATAAACGTTTAAGCCTGAACGTATTTATCATAGCTAACGGCGGTAATGTTTTTCGTGACGCCACTCCGCAGATATTGACCACCAGTAATTTTAGCTCGAACATGGATGCAAGGGCCATGAACTTCTGGAAAAAACCGGGGGATGAGAAGATCCCGGGTATAATGCCTGCGCCTGATCTTACCAATTCAGGAAATTCTTACTTCGCCTCATTATGGTATGCCGCGGATATCAATACCCTGAAAGCAGATTACATTAAAGTGCGTGACATTGCTTTAAGCTATGATTTTTCGGACCTATTGAAGAAAAAGTTCCTGTCATCTGCAAAATTAACGCTGCAGGTTGAGAATGCTTTCCATTGGTACAGAAATAACAGGGGGCTTGATCCCGAAGCATACCAGGCATATAGCATCTACGCCTCAAGAACCCTGCCTGTTATGCCAACTTACATGATCGGCGCAAGCTTTACATTTTAACAATTCTAAAAGGTAACGACATGAAAACAAATTATATAATTATTGCGCTGATCTTTATTTCATTAAGCAGCTGCAAGAAATTTCTTGATATTAAGCCCAAAGATAAATTTATACCCACCACACTGGCAGATTATGAAAATATGCTCAATGCAGCAACCGTAAATCTTTACAATGATTATGCGGTAGATCTGCAAACAGATGATGCCTTTTTGCCTGATGCCGGGCCGGGGAACCTTTATACCAAACAAAATCTTATCGGCCGGGAAATTTACACTTTTCAGAAAAACGTTTTTGGCCAGGGAGATAACGATGTGATGTGGAGCGAAGGTTACAAAAGGGTTTTTTACTTCAACACAGTGATCAATAACGTAATGAGTGCTACCGAAGGTTCTGATGCGAATAAAAAAAGTGTCAGAGCCGAAGCCTTATTAGGCAGGGCGATTGAGCATTTATTGCTGGTTAACGTTTATGCTGAGCATTACGACCCCGCAACTGCCGCAACCGAGCCGGGTGTCCCGCTTGTTCTGGAGGCTGATATCAATGCCAAACATATCCGTAACACGGTAAAACAGGTGTATGACCAGGTAATTGCTGATGTAAATGCAGCTATCCCTGACTTGCCTGTACAACATAAGCTTACGAAGTTCAGAGCATGTAAAGCAGGCGGATATGCCTTATTGAGCAGGGTTTATCTGTTTATGGGAGATTATGAAAACTCGGCTAAAAATGCAGACCTGGCACTGGGTTTACAAAATACGCTTGTAAACATGAATACTTATAAAGTAACCATACCTGGCCCGTTTCCTTATACCCCGGGTGCACCGCTGGGTTGGACAGATATACCGGATGGCCAATACAATGTCGAAACTATTACGGCACGTACCTTCCTGCGTCCGTTTGGCTTAGGTATGTTCGTTTGCGCATCGCCGGATCTAACGGCATTATTTACCAATGACGACAGGCGTTGGGTATTGTATTATGCCAACGGGTGGCCGCCTGCGCCGCCGTTTAACTACATGACCATGTATGGTGTGAAGATTTTTTTACGCGGCGATTATTTCAACAACTGCCTGGGTGTTCCGGAACTTTATCTGAACAGGGCCGAATGTCGTGCACGGGCCAATGACCTGGACGGCGCGCTGGCGGATGTCAATTTATTGAGGGTGAACCGAATTACCCCGGCCGCCTACAAAGCGTTCTCTCCGGCTGATTTTGATAATGATGCCTTAAAAGTACTCAAGTTTGTATTACAGGAAAGAAGACGCGAGCTTGCTTTTACCGGTATGCGGTCAATTGATCTGAAACGACTGAACAAGGATACCCGCTTACAAACAACCGTTACCCATACAGCAAACGGGGCTACCTATGTGTTAGCACCAAACAGTCCGAATTATCTACGCCAGATATGGCCTGCCGCATCTGTATTTAATCCTGGCTGGACGCTTAACCCATAGTGTAAACAGACCCCTTTTAAGACCACAGGATCGATCATTTTTATGATTGAAGGGCCATAACTATGCTCACAAAAACAAACCGTCATAAATAATTAATAAAAGTTTAAATGAAAGAAAGTATAGTAAAAATTGAGCAGCTTTCTCACCGCTACAGCAAAGACTGGGCGGTGAGAAACATCAGTTTTGAAATCAACAAAAACGGTATCGTAGGCCTGCTGGGCTCTAACGGTGCCGGAAAATCAACCACCATGAACATCCTTTGTGGTGTGTTGAGCCAAACTGAAGGCAGGGTTGTGATAGACGGTTTCGATATCAGGGAAAACCCGGAAGAAGCCAAAAGGCGTATCGGTTTTCTGCCGCAAAATGCTCCGTTATATTTAGAGTTAACGGTAGATGAGTATCTGACATACTGCGCTTACTTACGGCAAATGCCAAAAGATAAGATAAAAGGTGCTGTTGACAGGGTAAAAGAAAGATGCGGAGTGGCGCATTTCAGTAATCGTCTTATCGGAAATTTATCGGGAGGGTACCGGCAACGTGTTGGGATAGCCCAGGCAATCATCCATCAGCCGCTGTTAGTTGTACTGGACGAACCTACCAATGGCCTTGATCCAAACCAGATCCTGGAGGTAAGGCTCCTTATCAAAGAGATCTCGCAGGAACACTCAGTGATCTTTTCCTCGCACATTTTGGCCGAGATCCAGGCAACCTGCCAGGATATTATTATGATAGAGGGTGGAAAAATAGTTTTCGCAGACACCATGGACTCGTTTAATAACTATATAGAACCTAACAGCCTGGTGGTTAATATGGAAAATCCGCCATCAATAAATGAACTGCTTGCTATACCCGGTATTACCGGTGTTGAATTTATCACTTCAAAAACAGCAAGGATGCATTTTGATGCCATACCCTACATCAGCGAATTTATTATAAAAGCAAGTGTGGCAAAAGGCTGGCGGTTACAAGAGATCACTTTAGAGAAAAGCTCGCTTGATGCCATTTTTGCACAATTATCCAATAACAAACCTAACCCATCTATAAAATCATGAAAACAATTATAAGAATTGCCCGGCATGAGCTGAGTACACTCTTTTATTCGCCGGTAGCTTGGTTAGTACTCATTATTTTCCCTATCCAGGCCGCGCTGGATCTGACAAAATATCTCCAGATGATTGGCCGCGCACAAAGAATGGGGCAGGAGTTTACAGAGATAACCGAAAAGATATTTGCCGGACCTTATGGTTTTTACGGTGGCGTAAAAAATACATTGTATCTGTATATTCCTTTGTTAACCATGGGGTTGATAAGTCGTGAAATTCATAGCGGCTCCATCAAGCTTTTACTTTCATCGCCAATAAAAGTAAAAGATATTGTTTTAGGTAAATACCTGGCCATTATGGCTTATGCCATGATATTACTGGGTATTCTGGGGATTTTTGGATTGATGTCGGCTTACACAATAACCGATATGGATTACAAAATGGTGATCTCGGGGGCGCTTAGCCTGTATCTTTTAATTTGCGCCTATGCAGCTATAGGCTTATTTATGTCATGCCTTACCTCTTACCAGGTAGTTGCGGCCATTAGCACTCTTGCTGTGCTTGGCGTTTTAAATTTTATCGGCGGCCTGTTTCAGGGTATTGACCTTGTAAGGCACATTACTTATTTCCTTGCCATATCCGGCCGCACCGAGCAGTTTATCAACGGTCTTATCAGCACCGAGGATGTTATTTATTTCGTGACAGTGATCGTATTGTTCCTGTCGTTAACCATGCTAAAATTACAGTCGGACAGGGAGGCAAAGCCTTTTAAAGTAAAGTTTGCACGATACGCATTGCTCATAGGCGCGTGCTGTTTGGTTGGATATATCAGCTCAAGACCATCGCTTACCGGTTATATAGATATGACCATCAATCATCACCGCACGTTGCACAAAAACAGCATCGCCTTGATAAAAAAAATGGTTAAGCCATTAAAGATCACTACCTATATCAATATACTGGACGAAAACTACTACTTAGGTAAACCGGAAAGCAAGAGTGAGGACGAAAAATCTTTTATGCAATACCGCCGCTTTATTCCCGGCCTGCAAATGGATTACGTTTACTATTATGACAAATCTAAAAATACAAGCCTGTACAAAAATAATCCGGGCCTGAGCAGTGAAGCCCTGGCCCGCAAAGTTGCCGATATACAGGGGCTTGATTTTAATACCATAACAACACCTGCCCAAATCAGGAAAATGGTTGACCTGCACACGGAAGAAAACCGATTGGTAAGGCAGTTAACTTATGGTGACCAAAAAACCTTCCTGCGGTATTTTAGCGATATGATGATCTACCCCAGCGAACAGGAAATTACAGCGGCCCTTAAACGCCTGATTGAGCCCGGAAAGATCCCAACCTTTACTTTCCTGACAGGAAATAATGAACGAAGTATCGATCGTGCAGGTGATGCCGATTACAAAACGGCAACCAAAGAAATGTCTTTCAGGTATTCGCTTATCAACCAGGGATTTAATGTAGATACGGTTTGCCTGCAAAACCAGGCAATTTCTGAAAAAACTACAATACTCTGTATTGCAGACCCTAAAACACAGTTTACTAAAACTGACCTTGACAAAATACAGCAGTATATAGCAAGGGGTGGTAACCTGCTTGTTTCGGGCGAACCGGGCCGTAATCCGGCAGTTAATCCTGTATTGCAAACTTTGGGTGTACAACTAAGTACAGATACGATCAAAGAAAAAAGCAGGGATTTTGCGCCTGATTTTATACTGGCATCTTTTACAAAAGAAGCGGCATCGATATCGTCAAAATACAAAATGTGGAGCGATGCCAATGCCATTGTTTCTATGCCCGGGGTAACCGGTTTAAATTATATAAAAGCGGGCGGTTTTGATGTTGTACCTATTTTACAGGACAAGAAGAATATGCCGCTTGCCTTAATTTTAACCAGGAAGATCAACAACAGGCAGCAAAGGATCTATGTATCGGGCGATGCGGATTTTATGAGTTCGGCCGAGCTTTACAGGGGGCGCCCCGCTACCACTAACTTTTATTTAATGACAGAGGTGTTTAGCTGGCTTAACTACGGCGAGTTCCCGGTTGATGTTTACAAGCCTAAACTCCTGGACGTTGTTAGTAACGATGTAAAAGGCCTGTTTGTGATCAGATTGTTTTTCTTCGGGATATTGCCGATTTCTTTACTGATATGGGGGACTTCACTTTTGGTCTACCGTAAAAAAAGATAATCTTTTAACGCTGATTTAAATCTTTAACAGGACAGCTTTTATGGTTCTGTCCTTACTAATTAAATTATAAATATGATATCAACTAAAATTAACCGGGCTTTTGTGGTGTTAGGGTTAGCGCTGACAGGATGGAATATAAATCCGGTAATTGCCCAGGATAAAAAGGCAATAAGTGGCCGACAAGCCGCCGGTGAAACATTGGCTCTTGATCCTGTTGTACGCACGGGTAAATTGCCCAACGGCTTTACCTATTATATCCGCCATAATGAAGAGCCAAAGGACCGTGTGATCATGTACCTGGTGAATAAAGCCGGATCGGTGCTTGAATCTGATGATCAGCGCGGACTGGCCCACTTTATGGAACATATGAGTTTTAATGGTACCAAACATTTTCCTAAAAACGAACTGGTAGGATATTTGCAGAAATCAGGCATTCGCTTTGGCGCCGATCTGAATGCTTATACCTCTTTTGATGAAACGGTTTATCAATTGCCTTTGCCGGCCGACAAACCCGAAATATTGAAAAATGGCTTACAGATCATGCGTGACTGGGCGCAGGATGCAATGCTCGACCCGGTTGAAATAGATAAGGAACGCGGCGTGGTACTTGAAGAGAAGCGATTAGGTAAAGGTGCTGTCGAGCGGATGCAAAGGCAATACTGGCCAACATTACTCAATAACTCAAGGTACAGCGTGCGTATGCCAATAGGTACAGACGAAGTACTTAACAACTTTAAACCCGAGGCTATTAAACGGTTTTATAAAGACTGGTACCGGCCTGATCTGCAGGCGCTTATTATTGTAGGCGATATTGATGTAAAGGAAATGGAAGCCAATATCAAAGCCAAATTCAGTGATTTGAAGAACCCGGCCGGCGAAAAACTAAGGATACAATACCATGTTCCGTTAACCGGCAACAACCAGTTTTTAGCCGTAACAGATAAAGAGATGCCCGTAACGGTGGCCGAAGTATTGATAAAGCATCCTTCACTTCCATTACGCACGGCTTCAGATTATCGCGCTTTTATTATTCGTGGGCTGTTTAACCAAATGTTGCAGAATCGCTACAATGAACTGACCCACCAGGCAAACCCGCCCTTTGCACAAGGCCGAGCGTCGGCAAGTGATTTTTTAGGCGGTATTGCTACTTATGACCTTTCATTAGTTGCAAAACCAAAAGAACTGGAAAATGGCTTTAAAGCCGCATGGCGTGAAACCGAGCGTGTAAAGCGGTTTGGTTTTACAACTACCGAACTGGTGAGGGCTAAAATGGCCTATCACAGCCAGGTAGAAAATGCGTTAAAAGAAACGCATAAAACCAATTCAGAGCAATATGTCAAAGAGTACCAGCAGTACTTTTTAAAAGGGATAGCCTCGCCTGGTATCGAAAAAGAATACGCATTAACCAACGACGAACTGCCGCGCATTACACTTGCCGAAGTGAATGAATTGGCCAAAGCGCAGATAACTGACAAAAACCGCGATATATTGGTGTTAGCTCCTGAAAACGATAAGGCCGGTTTGCCGGATGAGCAAACGTTTTTAAGCTGGATAAAAAGTGTACAACAGGAAAATATACAACCTTTTAAAGACGAAGTAAGTACCCTGCCATTGTTATCAAAAAACCCTATGCCCGGAAAAGTAGTAAGCGAAACCCGGGATACCTTGTCAGGTGTTACGACAGTTAAGCTGGGTAATGGCGTAACGGTTTTACTGAAGCCAACTAATTTTAAAGATAATGAGATCTATTTTACAGGCTTTTCAAACGGCGGTACTTCTCTTTACAGTGATGCTGATTTTCAATCTGCGGCAAATGCGGGCAACATCATTTCTTCTTTCGGTGCAGGCAATTATTCAGTAACCGAATTGGATAAATTTTTAACGGGTAAAGAATTGGGCGTACAACCTTTTATCGATGAGCGCTCGCAAGGCGTAAGGGGCGGGGCAACACCCAAAGACCTTGAAACCGCGCTTTCACTGCTTCATGCTTATATTACCGAACCACGAAAAGACAAGAATCTCTTTGAAAGTTTTATAAACCGGTCAAAGGCGGGGTTAGTTAACCGCGGTAATGATCCGGCAAGTGTATTTAAGGATACGGTTAGCGCGGTGATGGGTAACCATAACATCCGTTATACCGGCCCTTCAATTGAAAAGCTGAACCAGGTAGAACTTGATAAAAGTTACCGGATCTATAGAGAACGTTTTGCCGATGCATCGGGATTTGTTTTTACGTTTGTGGGGAGTTTTGACGTTGCTGCGATCAAACCTCTTCTGGAAAAATACCTGGGATCACTCCCTGCAACCGGAACCAGCCAGGCGGCGAAGGACTTGGGCATAACAACGCCAAAAGGAAAAATTGAAAAAACCATTTATAAAGGCACCGAGCCAAAAGCAACCGTAGAACTGATATGGTCCGGCGACTTTAATTACACACAACAGGACAAAGTAGCTTTAGATGCCCTTAAAGAATGTTTGCAGATTCGCCTGATAGAAAGATTGCGCGAAGACGAAAGCGGCGTCTACTCGCCTTATGCCTTTGAGTCGAGCGCCAAATGGCCTGAAGTAAATTATAAATTAGGTATATACTTTGGTTGCGGTCCGCAGAATATAGATAAACTCATTGCCTCAGCACAGGACGAGATCAATAAATTAAAAGCCCAGGGGCCACCTGCGCTAAACGTAGACAAATGGAAAGCAGAAGCGCTGCGTGTAAATGAAAGTGCGCTTACCAGTAACCAATGGTGGCTCAACTACCTCAATGGCCAGAATATAAACCGGGAAAGCATTGATAGTTATAAAAACTATGTAACAGATGTTAATGCCATAACCCCGGCAATGGTACAGGAAGCTGCAAAGAAATATTTATCGGGAGTAAACTATATCAGGTTTGTGATGCTGCCGGAAAGCAGCCGCCCAACCAGATAATAATAAACTTTATTGTTAAATTAAATAATATGATCTTTAGTTTTTATTACTCATGAAAATTGCCTGGAAAAATATAATTAAAAGACCTTCCTGATACGATCCCCCCAATAACGTATCCATCTTTTTATTTCCATAACGTAATTTTTTTTCATGAAAACTATTTTTGAACCATTTAGAATAAAATCGGTAGAACCGATTTATGTTACAACTTATCCGGAGCGTGTTGAATTATTGGCGAACGCGCATTTTAATCCCTTCTTACTGAAAGCCCGCGACGTAATTATTGATCTGTTAACAGACAGCGGTACTGGAGCCATGAGCAGCCACCAGTGGGCCGGGATCATGATAGGCGACGAGAGTTATGCAGGCAGTGAAAGCTTTTACCGTTTTCAGTCGGCTGTGTATAATATTACAGGTATGCCCCACATTATCCCTGTTCACCAGGGACGGGCTGCCGAAAATATTTTGTTTACGCTTACCGGCGGTACAGGCAAATATGTGTTAAGCAACACCCTGTTTGATACCACCCGTGCTAATATCGAATATTCAGGAGCGCAAGGTATCGACCTGCTTTGCGCAGAAGGTAAACAAATGAACAGCGAAGCACCTTTTAAAGGCAACATAGACATCGAAAAATTAAGGAACTTTATCAGTGAAAAAGGTGCTGCAACCATAGCTATGGTGATCATTACGATCACCAATAATTCAGGAGGGGGGCAGCCGGTTAGCATGGCTAACCTTAAAGAAGTTAAAAGCATTTGTAACGCGCATCAAATTCCATTTTTTATTGATGCTTGCCGCTTTGCAGAAAATAGCTACTTTATCAAGTTAAGAGAGCCAAATTACAGCAAAAAAACCGTGTTAGAAATAGCACAGGAAACCTTTTCGCTTGCTGATGGCTGTACCATGAGCGCCAAAAAAGATGCCTTTGCCAACATTGGCGGCTTTTTAGCCATGAGGGACGAAAAACTTGCCGAGCAAAGCCGCAATCTTTTAATTATTAATGAAGGTTTTCCAACTTACGGCGGCCTTGCGGGCCGTGATCTGGAAGCTATCGCTATCGGGTTAGAAGAAATTGTTAAGGAAGATTACTTGCAATACCGTATTCGCAGCATTGCCTACCTTGGTGAAAAGCTGGCTGCCGAAAATATCCCTTACCTGAAACCTACAGGCGGCCATGCTTTATACCTGGATGCCAAAGGTATTTTACCTCATATTTCTGCGGAACAATACCCCGGGCAGGCATTGGCCTGTGCATTATATTTAACAGGCGGTATCAGAAGCGTGGAAATAGGATCGGTTATGTTCGGTAAATATGATCAGCAGGGTAAACTGATTCCCCATGGTAATGAACTGGTCAGGTTAGCTTTTCCGCGCCGGATGTATACCCAAAGCCATATGGACTATCTTGCCGAAGTAATAGTGGAAGTATTTAAAAACCGTGAACAGATCAAGGGACTTGAAATTACTTATGAAACGCAGTACCTGCGCCATTTTACGGCAAAGTTTCGTCCATTAGAAAAAAATTAAATAACACTAAAACTCAAAAAAACAGGACAAATATCTATTTGTCCTGTTTTTTTGATCAAATTTTAATTGCCACTGGAATCTGGGGTTTCGGGTTGTTTTCGGGGATCTAAACGCTAATTTCATGGCTTAAAGTATCCGATGACCAAGTATGAGCCGGATCTGAAGTTTTACTTTAAAATGTCGTATTAAGCAACATATTTAAAGTGGCCCTGGAATACAGAGAGGTAAATTTTTTATGATAAAGCAACTGTAAATTTTAACAAAAAATTAAAAGTTTCGTAAAAAGCAAGTATATTTAACTACGCCGGATCTCTGGATTTTCTAACTATGAACAAACTGATTACCCGATTTGATGCTGTTAAAATTGCCGTGCTTTATATCGTCATTGGACTACTATGGGTTAACCTTGGCGATAAGTTATTACATGAAACGCAAGGTTTCGTAAGGTTTTCAGATATCCTGCTGCTGGCCAGCGTTAAGGGGACGATCTACGTGCTCCTGACCGGCTGGATGCTATATAAGCTGATCGGCCTGCACGATAAACGACTGCTGGAAAATGAAAAACAATATCGGAGCTATTTTGAAGATAACCCCGATCCGATGTGGACCTATAACCGGCATACCCTGGCTTTTACAGCGGTCAATAATGCCGCGGTGGCCCATTATGGTTATAGCCGCGAGGAATTCCTGAAGATGCGCATCCTTGATATCCGCCCGGCGGAAGAGGCAGAAAAACTCTATGCCGCGGTCAAAAGCTTACAGGAAACTTATAATAATTCGGGTGTCTGGACCCACCGTAAAAAGGACGGCACCCTGTTGTCGGTGCAGATCAGTTCGCACCAGGTCACCTCTGGCCGGGAGGGAATGGTAATGGTCAGGGCGAAAGATATTACGGAGCTCAAACGGTTGGAAGAGGAACGGAACGAATACCTGCTCAATTTGGAAGATATGCTGAACAGTATTAGCGACGCGTTTTTTTCATTAGACCGGGCCTGGAATATCCGTTCTGCCAATGCCATGTACGAAAAGATTTCGGGCTTTAAAAAAGAAGATATCATCGGTCAAAACTTGCTGGAACTCTGGCCTCAGCCAATGGGTTCGGTTTTTTACGAGAATTTTAAAAAAGTTTTGGAAGAGCAAGCGGAAGTGCGGTTTGATGTCTACAGCCCGGTACTCAGAAAGTGGCTCCGGATGGTCGGCTATCCGACGAAGGATGGCGCCGCGGTTTATTTTACCGATATCACAGAAAGCAAGCAGAAGGATATACAGTTGCAACAGGCGTTAGAACGTTATGAACTGGCTGCACGCACCACCCAGAATATGCTTTACGAATTTGACCTGGCCCACAATAAGGTATCCTATTCGCAAAGCTATGGACATTTCGCTAATATTGATATAGCAAAGGAAGAAGATCCTTCCACAGCCTGGCTCAAGTTGGTACATCCGGATGACTTGCTAAAGTTAACTGACGCGATGGGCCAAACACTCAAAAAAGGGAATAATAAGTATGAATGCGAATATAGGGTAGACTGCGGCAACAAGAACTATCGCTATGTTTATGACCAGGCGAATATTATTTATAATGACGAGCAGAAGCCCCTGCGTATGATCGGGGCTATTAAGGACATTAATGACCTGAAAGAAAATGAGGCGTCGCTGTTACAGCAGAATAATATCCTGCGGGAGATTGCCTGGGCAGGATCCCACGAGGTCAGGCGGCCGCTGGCATCTATCCTGGGGCTGATTGACCTGATCAGGGCCAGCGACAGCGAGGAAGAAAAGCAGGACTATTTCAAGTTCATTGATCTGTCAGCACATGAACTGGATGAGATGGTCTGTAAGATCAATAACCGTATCAAGGAGGTTATCTAATAAATTAAACGCTTCCGGTCAAATAGTCGCTGTTACTGGTAGGACAAAGCGAATACTTAAAAACTTTAGGATAATTTGCTCAACTGATTAATCGCTCAAAAAATACAGCAACAAAAAACGGGACAAGGAATTTCTTCCGTTGTCCCGTCCGCACTTGCTATGTGCTACTCAACTTATCAAACAATTATCACATTAAAACAATTTCACTATCCTATCGGTGCCCCGGCCGGCATAGCTTCTGCCTTTTCCGGAACAAATTTGCTCGGGTCTTTTTCAAACTCGTCTATCATTTGTAAGGCATACATATAATCGGCTTTCAACAACGGGTCTGTTGCTGATGCCTCACTTGATTCGGCCCATTTTTTAAATTCGGCTACTTTAAATAACGCGATGGCTTTTACATTGCTTGCAGCGCCCTCTGTAGCGGCAAGGCCCAGTAATTGCTTAAGCGCCGTATAGCGTACCACGCGTTGCAACTCGCCTTTGTAGCCGGTTATGGTCGGTGTTTTCCAGGTTTGCTCCATTATTTTATCGATAACGGGTACCAACCCCGGCTGGCTTTCATCGCGCGAATGGTATTCGATCAAACGTGCCGCTCTTTCCGGATCGAACAAGGCATTTAGCGTAGCGTCAGCTATCGATTCCGCGGCACCTATTGGATCGAACGTTACGCCGGTATAACCGTCAAAATCTTCGCGGGAGCGGGTATAACCTATCGGCGTAGGCGGGATCATTTTGATCACTTTCTCCGGTATGGCCAGTTCTTCTGGTTTTAATGTGCTCATTAATGCATCAAATGCATTCCATTGCTTTTTAGGATCTACCATCTCTGTAACAGGCTGGCCATCGCCGCGCAAGGCGTACCTGAAATTTTGGCCGCCGATAAGATAAGATGCCGCATCGATCTGGTAACGGTGCAACAGGTACACCGGCACCAGCACATCCTCAATAGTAGACATAGGCGTACCTACCGGGATAGCTTTTTCTGAAAAAGCATCCAATGCATGTTTACGCACATCCAATAAGCGGGTTAGCTCAACGCCGGCATCCTTACCATTATCCCATTGTGCAGAGTTAGGGTGTACACCCATATCAAACATAAATACCAAACCCATTTTAATAGATTCCTGCATGATCTTTTCCAAACCAGCTTTTTCGTCTACCCCTTTAGGGAACTGGGTGTATCCCCACATAACGGCACGTTTATCATAAGCGCCTATCCCTTTGGCATAAGCCTCGGATACGTCAAGCGTGCCATCTTTTTTAACAGTAATTTTAGGGAAAGGGTAATCATCAACAGACGAACGGTCTTCGGCACTGCCCATGTGATTGTGGTAAAAACCAAGGGTGTGGCCAATTTCGTGAGCGGCCAGTTGCCTGATCCGGGTCAGTGCTGTTTCGACCGCTTTTTTAGGCGCGTTTTTATCATCGCCGTAAATTTGGTTCAGGCCCTGCATAATCAGGAAGTCCTGGCGATCACGCATAGAGGTAAGCGTTACTTCACCCTTAATGATCTCGCCGGTGCGCGGGTCAAATATCCCTGCACCGTTTGAGAAGCCGCGGGTTGGGTGATGTACCCAGTTGATAACGCTGTAGCGGATATCCATCGGGTCTGCACCTTCAGGCATTTCTTTTACCTGGAAAGCGTTTTTAAACCCGGCAGCTTCAAAAGCCTGGTTCCACCATGAACCACCCTCGATAAGTGCCTTTTTAACATCAGCAGGCGCGCCTCTGTCAACATAGTAAATAATAGGTTTTACAGGTTCGCTCATCGCGGCGTTGGGGTCTTTTTTCTCGAGCCTCCAACGCCGGATGTACTTTTTAACCAAAGGTTGATCTATAGGGGTTGCAAAATCAAAATATTCCATTGAGTTAAAGCCCGAGCGTGGATCAAACTCGCGGGGTTTGTAGTTATTGTCAGGCAATTCAATAAAAGATTGATGGGTACGCACGGTCAACGAGCTTGGATCTGGTGCTGCCGGCGCTGTACCCGGGCCACCGCCAAAGAAACTGCGCTCGCTGCCACCTGTTCCGGTAAAGGTTAGCATTGCTTCAAACTCGCTGTTTTTAGGGAAATTCTTCGTGTTTTCAATGTAGACAGACGAGCGTGTTTCATCCAGGTGAAACGCGCCGCCGCCGGCACCACCGGCTCCGCCACGCCCACCGGCCACCCCGGCACCCGCTCCACCCGGAGCTGCCGCACCACGGCGACCGCCACGGCCGCCGGCTTCACCACGGCCCGCGCTTTCGGCAATATGGTGTGTATCGCGGAACAGGAATGGTGTAAGGTCTACCAGTACTTTGCCACCTTCGACGGCCAATGGCGTAAAGCCATAGATGATCGACATCGGGAAAGACTCAGCTACGGCTTTAACCTCGTAAGGGTTATCACTGATAGCGCGGTAATCGTAGTTTGGCTGTTCAAGCAGTACCTTGGTGCCTTCTTTAATAAATTTAACTATCCTGAAGCCGCCGATATTACCGCGGTTTGGGCCTGACGGCAGGGTGTTTACATATAAAAACTCGCTGTCAAACTTGTCGATCTCCAATAAAATACGGGCGGTCTTTTCATCGTAATAAAAGTTAAAAAAGCCTTCAAATTTTTTCATGCTTTGCGTAACAGCAGCTATTGATGTGGCTGGCTGGCCGCTGTTCTGGCCCCTTTCTCCACCACCGTTGCCACGGCCTCCCTGTGCAAATGCTAACCCACTGCCGGCAAGCAACAGGGCTATTATAGTTAGTTTTAGTTTCATGGTATGTCTTTTTAGTTTGGTTTGTAATGATTACGGGTTAGGGACACATAGTTTGTTAATGCTGGTTTCGTTTACCGATATCGGCCAGATATAATTTGATGCCGATACAGCTACACCCGGCGCTGAAGTTGTGGGCGCAGTTTTAGCGGGCAGGGGTTGCAGCAAGCGCTGCAGATCCGGCACCCGGAAACCTTCGCCTAACAGCTCTATCTTTCTTTCGGTCAATATGGTGCTGATCAACGCGTCCTTGGTGCCGATGTCTGCCGGTACAAATGTGTATGCCGGGTCTGAACGGTGCCTAACCGCGTAAAGCAGGTTTGTGGCGGCACCAAGATCGTCTTGTTGTGCCGATGCCTCTGCCAGGTTAAGCAAAACCTCTGCGTAGCGAATAACAGGGATATAATCCGGGTATGGCGAAGCTGATTTGAATTTATTTAACCATTTGTTAGGACCGTTTTTCACTACCTGGGTTTTGCGCGTATCCTTAGATGTGGTATCGCTAAATACCGGGTTTGCAATTGTACCGGCAGGGTTTAAATAGTATTCGCCGTTACCGGGCGAATTGGTGTATAAGTAAGCCAATGCGCTGGTGGTGCCCGGAGCATCTGCCTGCGAGAACGGAAAGAAAAACACGGCTTCCGGACCGGTATAACTACCGGCAAACACCGTCACTTGGCTGTTTTCTAACTTATTGTTCACACCTGTTGTGGCCTGATAAGGCGCGGCTGTCGAAACAATTTTATTTGCCTCGGTGATCACGTTAGCATAATCGCCCATGGTTAAGTAGATCCTTGTTTTTAACGCTATAGCTGTATTTCTATGTGCCCTGGTAGCATTTAACAGTGGAGTAGAATAGGTAAGGGGCAAATCTGTTTCGGCGTCGTTAAGATCTTTTATTATCTGTGCATAAACTTCGCCCACTGTGCTGCGTGCAAGATTGTTATTATCAAGGCCGGTTTCTGACTGTAAACGCAGCGGAACGCCAAGGCTTTTTCCGCCGTCTGTCGCATATGGCCTTGCAAATACTTTAACCAGGTCGTAATAACAAAGGGCGCGTAAAAACTTTGCTTCGGCAACATATTGGGTAAACAAGGCACTGCTAATTACTGACTTATGCGCCGTCAAACCTGCTATAAAAGTGTTAACGCCGTTTATAACCGTATAAGGGTTTGCCCAGGTGGCAACAACCTCATCAGTACTTGAGTTTACACTTTGGCTCCAGGTGTTTAAACCGGTTACCGTGTTGCTTTTGGTTTGTATAAATTCGTCTGCACGGGTTTCGTTGTACAGTATATACCGTCCGCCTAAAAATGTGCCGGCTTTTGCGGTAGTATAGAGGCCGTTAACCTGTGCCAAAATCCTGGCCGGGGTATCAAACGAGTTCAGATCTGAAATTGCAGTTAACGGAACCGTATTGAGGAAATCCTTTTTACAAGATGTGAGACCTAATATCAGGAAGGTTACCAAAATACCTTTGGTACGCTTTATTTTAAATAATGTATTTCTCATTTGTCTTTTAATTAAAATCCGATGTTAACTCCTAATGTTACTGTTCTGGCTTGTGGTGCCGCGTTTTTCTCAACACCCGGTGCCGCGTTCGAATCGCCGTTTGAAGAAACTTCAGGGTCTGTGCCTGTATACTTGGTTACGGTTAGCAAGTTGGTACCTTGTATATATACCCGCATAGACGCGATACCTGCTTTGTTTACCAATTGCTTAGGGAGCCTGTACCCTAACGACGCGCTTCTGAGTTTGACAAATCTACCATCCTCAACCGACGCGGTGTTTGCCAGCGATGATCCGCTTGAAAAGTTATCATTAAACACAACGCGCGGTACATCGGTGATCTGGCCCGGATGGGTCCATCTGTTCAGGATATCGACGCTGTTGTTGTAAAAACGGCCATCCATTAAGGTTGTTTTGGTGCCGTTATACAGCTTGTTACCGCCTGAGAAACCGATGTTAACCGACATGTCAAAGCTTTTGTATTGAAAGTTGTTATTAAAGCCGCCATAATAAGTCGGTATTGATGGGCCTATAATACGCCCGTCAGCTTTGGCATCCATCGCGGGGGCTGGCGAGCCGTCGAGATAGGTCCATTTTTGAGTTGCCGCGAAATTGTACTGCACGATCTGGTTATTACGGTTGATGTACATGCGTTGGCCATTCGCTGGATTAACGCCTGTGGTTTTTACCACGAATATCGAACCCAACGAAGCGCCTACGGTAGTGATGTTTGATGGATCGAGACCTGTGCCGTAAATAGGCACGCCGCTGGCCAGGGCCGTAACTTTATTTTTAAGTGTGCTGAAGTTTACGTTGGCATTCCATTTAAAAGGGCCTTTGTTGATTATATGCGCGTCCACGCTGATCTCGATACCCCGATTATACATAGAACCGATATTTGTGGTGATGGAGTTACCGGGGATACCTTTTGACGGCGCTTGTGCCGCGGCAAGGATCAAACCATCGATATTATTATTAAAATAATCAATATCTACTGCTATGCGGTTGTCAAACAAACCGGCGTTGATACCTATATCTGTTTTTTTACTGGTTTCCCAATGCAGGTCGGGGTTACCTGTCTGACTGTAGGCAAGTGTTGATATGGTACCATATAACCCTGAACCGTACAACGATAATGACGGATAGTTACCAAGGTTGATATTACCAACCTGGCCATAACTGCCCCGTAATTTTAACGAGCTCATTACGCTGGCTATGGACAAACTTTTATAAAAATCCTCGTCAGATATATTCCAGCCGACAGATCCGCCGGCGAAATTACCATATTTATGTCCCAACGCTAAACCCGAATATCCATCGCGCCTGAAACTGGCACTTAATAGGTATTTTTTATCGTAATCGTAAAAAACGTTACTGAACAAAGAGCGAAACCTGTTATCGCCCTGCGAGTTGCCGGACACCAAAATATTAGTAAACCCACCCTGGAATGTGTTATAATAGCTATCTGTCAGCAATGTGCGGGTAGCACCCCAGCCAACACTTGTGGTTTTAATTTCTTCATAACCACCTAATAAATTCAGGTGGTTTTTGCCACCGATAGTTGGATTATAAACCAAAGTGTTTGTCCAGTCCCAGCGATAGTTTTTTGTAGAAGCGTTAATTGCTGAACCACCCGCGTCATAACCGGGGAACCCTTGCAAAGCGTTGGTAAATTGCAGGTTCTCGATAGTAGATTGGTCTAACGCATAGTTTGTTTTAAGCTTTACGTTTTTAACGACCTCTAACTCGCCATAAACATTACCTATTATGGCCGTTGATTCTGAGGAATATTTATCCAGATCAAGCAGTACAACCGGGTTATAGTATCCTGTAATGGTCGACGGATCGCCTGCACCATAGCCGATAGAATTTTTTACAATATTGTAAGATCCGTCAGCATTATAAGGTGATAAAACCGGTGGCAAAACCATTGCTTCACGGGCCAGACCGGTTAATTGCGCCGCCTGCCCGGGTAATGATCCGGTACTTGGCGACCGGTTCATTGAATTACTGACAGAGAAGTTGCTTCCGATGGTTAATTTGCTGGTTAGCTTGTGGTCGACATTTACGCGGCCAACTTTACGTTCGAAAGTATTTTCAACCAAAATGCCTTGCTGATTACTGTAGCCTAATGAAACAAAATAGGTTGTCTTATCGGTACCGCCGCTAAAGCTCAGGTTATGGTTATGCGATATGCCTGTCTGATAAGCGTAGTCATACCAACGCGTATCTATATAACTGGTACTATCCGCGTTATACTGCAGCCTGTAACCGGGTTTAGAACCTGCGTTTACCAGGGCCTCATTCTTGATGGTTACATATTGCGCGGCATTTAATACCTTGGGCAAATTATAAGTCGATGTCAAACCAACCCAACCATCATAACTGGCTTTCGCGGTACCTTTTTTGCCTTTTTTTGTAGTGATAACTATTACGCCGTTGGCAGCGCGCGAACCGTAAATGGCCGTGGCCGATGCGTCTTTTAACACATCAAGCGATTCGATATCATTCGGGTTGATATCTGCCAATGGGTTGTTAGCGGCAAATGATCCGGCGGTGCCTGTAAACAGGGCCACACCATCAACTACAATCAGCGGAGAAGAGCCTAACGATATTGAGTTAAAACCCCTGATACGAAATACGGGGCTGTTGTTAAGCACGCCGCTTGGCTGTATTACGTTAACACCTGCCGCCTGCCCCGCCAGCGTTTGTTCAAAACTCTGCACCGGCTTGTTTGAAATTTCTTGTGCCCCTATGTGCGCTGCTGACCCGGTAAACTCAGCCTTGTTTTGAGTGGTATAGCCGGAAACAACAACTTCGCTTAACTGGCTTTGCGTTTCTTCTAAAACAACGTTAAATACACGTTTGCCGTCAACGTTTACGCTTTGGGTTTTATAGCTTATCATGCTAAAAACCAACGTACTTTTATCGGGCACCTTTAATGAAAAGTTTCCGTTAACGTCGGTTTGGGTACCTATGGTGGTGCCTTTAACCATAACGGTAACGCCCGGCAGGGGCTCGCCTTTCTGATCCTTTACCTGGCCCTGCACGTTAACGTCAACCGGGGCGACATAAGTAGTTACCGGCTGTTTTTTTAACTGAACGATAATTGTTTTGTCGACAATAGTATAAGTTAAAGGCTGATCAGCGAAAGACAGGTCGAGAACGTCCTTTAGCGGAACGTTTTTTACGTTGATGTCTATCTTTTTTGACAGCTTGATCCATTCAGGATTATACACAAACAAGTAGCCGGTTTGCTTCTTTACTTCGGTCAGGATCTTTTCTATTGACGTGTTACGCTGGTTAATTGTAACGTTTTGCGCAGAAGTACCGGCGTGTACCTGCATAAAACCCACAAATAGCAGTGCAACAATTATCTTCATCTGTAACAGTAATTTCTTATTAATATTAAATCCTGCTATGGCTCGTATTAAGTATGTAATAGCTTTTTTATACTTAATATTTGTTGTTCCGGGCCCGGCGGGTGCCTTATCCTGTTCTGACAGATACGCCGGGCGTATCTTTGAGCGTAAAACAGTTTTTAACCTTTTGTAAAATTTTACACGGTCGTTTTCGCAAGTAGCATTTAATTGCATAGTTTTGCATTGTTTTAGGGTTGAATATTAGATTGCTTAAGACGAAATTTTGTTTACCCTCAATCATTAAGCCGGGGGCGGTGGTACGGCCCCGGTTTTTTTATGAGCTTTTTTCAGTTCATGGTCCCATAGTTATTTCTTTTGATTAATTATTAAACACCTTAATTTTCTTTCCGTCAATCGTTATTTTAACGCCGCTCAGTTCAAGCATTTTTACAACTTCCGGTAAATTCGAGCTTCGCGATATATATCCTGTGATCTTGTTGTCAGGCACCGGGCCTTCATAAACCACGTCAACGCTGTACCAGCGTTCTATTTGTCTTAGTACAGTACGGATGTCGGTCTGATCAAAACTGAATAGTCCATTCATCCAGGCTACGGCTTCTTCAGTATTAACCGCTTTAAGGCTTATCTCGTCGGTTATTTTAGCTTCCTGGCCCGGTACCATCATTTTGCTCAGGTTTCCCTTTTGCACGTTTATTGATCCTTCTAACAAAGTAGCCTTAATGCTGCTCTCGTTAGCGTAAGCCATTATGTTGAAATGCGTCCCCAAAACCTGTATAGTGGTATTATTGGCCATTTTAACTTTAAAGGGCATTTCTTTGTTTTTTGCAACTTCAAAGTAGGCCTCACCATTCAGTTCAACCACCCGTTCTTTACCTTTAAACCCGGTCGGAAATTTTAAAGCGGTTAATGCATTAAGCCAAACCTTACTTCCGTCGGGCAGGGTGATCTGGTACTTGCCGCCGGCCGGTGTGCTTATCGTATTAATTTCAGGCATTGCAGCTGTCGCAGCCTGATCGTTATTATTATAGATAAGTTTACCCTCCTGTGTTTTTTTGATCTGTGTATTGCCTTGTTTGGCAATTAAGCCGTTACCAGCGTTATCCAACACTACTTTTGAGCCATTGGCCAAAGTCAGCACGGCTTTATTACTGTTTGGTGCTTCTGTTGGCTTTGGCTTTAAATTATTAGCTACCATTACAGGCTTAGTAGTTTTATAATAAAGGGCGGCTATCAGCACAAAAATCAATATGGCGGCTGCTTTAAGTAGTCTGGGCGTAGTTATCAGCCGCCGTACAGGGGCTTCATCTTCGCGTACTATATCTATATTGTACAGCAATCTTTCTCTTAGTTGTTCTGCGTCCGCATCGCCTGCCTGCCAGTGAACACTATTTGGTTCCCGGTTATACCACTCTTCCAATAGCTCAAGTTCTTCAGCGGTAATGGTTCCCTTTAACCATTTAGCCGATAATTCCTGCAGTTTCTCTGTAGATAGATTTTGCATTTGTAGTGGTATTTATATCATAGCGTGTAAAAGCATGGCCATACCCTTAGTGGGTATTAAAATATTTTTAACAAAATGTTATTTTTAATAAAAAATATCTAAATAGTGCAGAGCAATGTTGCCATCTATCCAACTAAATGAATAAATACTCATAAATATCACAATGAAATTAAATGAAGAAACTGCTCAGGCTGACGCGCAGTATTTTGATGGCTTTAGAGATATGGGCCTCGACAGTTTTATGAGAGATATTAAGCGAATCTGAGATCTGTTTAGCGGTTAGCCCTTCTTCACGGCTTAGCTTAAATACCAGTTGGCATTTATCGGGCAGGGTATGTATAGTGATTTCAATCCGGCTTTTCAACTCGTCAAAATCAAGCCATTGCTGGGTTGAATGATCGGCAGGATTAACGAAGGTGATATCATCAATATAAAGCGGTCGCTTGTCGCGGCCGGCTAATTTGGCCATTACTTCGTATTTTACCACAGAGGCTATATAGGTATGAAAGCTGTATTTAAGCGTAACGGTGTGGCGACGGCGCCAGAAGTTAATAAAAGCATCTTGAACAACTTCTTCAGCCAGGTCATGCGATTGCAGAAGCGTGAAAGCTTTTACCAGCATCCTGTCCCAATACCGGTTATATAATGCGTGGAATGCCTTGTTATTGTTCTCTGCAATTAGAGCAACCAGTTTTTCGTCAGAAAGCTTTTTGAACGACTCCATTTTGCTTAAATTAACTAAACTAAGACGATTTTTTAATCAATATTGTAATATATGTTTGATTACCGATATAAATTTAGCAAAAAATGGAGTGAAATGATATTATTTTTACTATAATCAATATTTTTTATTAAAAATTTATTTATAAACCATTTTATTTTTAATAAAATAAAAATTTGGCAAAAAAATATTGACTTGAATGTATAATTTATAACGATGAATTTAAAAATGAACAAAAAAAATGGATAAAAATTCAAAATAATTGTTATTGTTTATTTAATTATTGATTTTTTCTGACCATCTCGTCCGTGAAAATTAATTAAAAACGATCATCGACCAAGAAATTGCGGAATTACCGCCGCGGATGTGCGAGGTTTTTGAGCTGAGCCGGAAGCAGCATCTGGCGCGGGGAAGGCTGATGTGTTTTATAAATATTTTTGAGCCGATTATACCAAACATATGCTTGGCTTGCCTTAAATTCGCCGGCAATGGAAACGAATCTTTTTCAAACGGTATATCAGCATCCGCTGCTTAGAAGGGAGGATTATGCTGCGATCGCCCGGATCCATACGCGGATCGAATGGGCTTCCGGGACCCTGCTGTTGGAAAAAGGTAAAACAGCAAAGTCATTTTTCGTCATTGAGAAGGGCCTGTTCCGGTCCGTCCTTTACGATCACCAAGGGAAGGAGATTACCACCGAGTTTTATTGCCCCGGCGAAATCGTTATTGAGTCTTTTTCACTATTTCAAAGGATCCCTTCCAAAGAAAGTTTCCAGGCACTATCTGATAGTATCGCCTGGAAGATCGAATACGAGGCTTTTCAGGAATTGCTTGACGAATTGGAAGGGCTACGGGAATGGGGAAGAATCTGGGCAAGCCAGCAGTTATTCGTGTCCAAGCAACGCTCGCTCGATAGGTTCACGGTCAGTGCGACGGACCGATATCTGAATCTGATGAAAGAAAGGCCACAGATTATTCAATATTCTCCTTTGAAATACATCGCTTCCTATTTAGGCATCACCGATACTTCTTTGAGCCGGATTCGGCATTTCTTGTCATAAGACAAGTTGGCTGTGATTTTCCGTTTTTAAGTTTGCGTTATGAAAAAGACAATTAACTGGTTCGAGATCTACACGGAAGATCTAGACCGCGCAAAGCAGTTTTATACGACGGTATTTAAGTGTGAACTTACCGATCTGCCGGTGGACAGCGAGCGGCATATGAACATGAAGTATGCCATCTTTCCGACCGAAGGCGCATTAGTGAAAATGGACGAAGCCAAGCCGGGCTATGGCGGGACCCTGATCTACTTTGCCACCGAAGAGATCAATGCAGAATTGAGCCGCGTGGAAGCAGCTGGTGGCAAGATTCTGCGCCCCAAATTACAAGTAGGGGACTTTGGTTTTATCGCGCTAATAGAGGATAGTGAAGGTAACCTGATCGGATTACATTCGACAAAATAGGATGGAGTCTCTCTCAGTAGGTTTGAGCGTATAGTTTTTTAATTCATTAAAAAAGTTTGATTGACTCACCCATCGCCAAACAAAAAAGCACCGGTTTTCAGTGCTTTTTTGTTTTATATGGTTAAGATAAAATTGTTGAATAGTCAAGTAGTACCTGCGATTTAAAATCGGTCAAGGTTCATGACTTTATTCCACGCTGCCGCGAAATCCTTGACAAATTTCTCCCGCGCGTCTGTACTGGCATAGACTTCTGCGATGGCGCGAAGCTCGGCGTTCGAGCCAAAGACAAGGTCGGCGCGTGTAGCAGTCCATTTAAGTGCGCCGTTAGCACGGTCACTGCCTTCATAAACCTCTTTGTTGGCGTCTTTTGCTTTCCATGCAATACGCATATCGAGTAAATTGATAAAGAAGTCATTGGTAAGCAGGCCGGGGCGTGAAGTAAATACGCCATGTTTGGAGCCATCAAAATTAGTATCCAGTACCCGCAGGCCACCGATAAGTACGGTCAGCTCCGGCGCGGTCAGAGTAAGTAGTTGGGCCTTATCGATCAGCAGGGCCTCGGTAGCTGCCGGCATTTTTGATTTGCGGAAATTACGAAAGCCGTCAGCTATAGGTTCCAGGTAGCCGAAAGATTCTACATCGGTTTGCTCTTGTGAGGCATCCATACGGCCAGGCGTAAATGGAACAGCAAGGGCATGCCCTGCATCTTGAGCTGCTTTTTCGACGGCGGCGCCACCGGCCAGCACGATCAGATCGGCAAGTGAAACTTTTTTACCGTCTGACTGGCTGCTGTTAAACTCATTTTGAATTCTCTCCAACACGCCCAATACTTTTTGTAGTTGCGCGGGGTTGTTTGCCTGCCAGTATTTTTGAGGAGCCAACCGGATACGGGCGCCGTTAGCACCTCCGCGTTTGTCGGAACCGCGAAAAGTAGAAGCCGAGGCCCAGGCGGTAGAGATTAGTTCGTTTACAATTAACCCTGAGGTTAAAACCTTTTCCTTCAACGTCACGATGTCGTTTTCAGTGATGAGCGGATGGTCAAGTGCCGGAATAGGGTCTTGCCAGAGCAAGATTTCCTGCGGTACATCCGGGCCAAGATAACGGGCACGCGGGCCCATATCACGGTGTGTTAATTTGAACCATGCTCTCGCAAAAGCATCAGAAAATGCTTCGTGGTCTTCCAGGAAACGCCTTCCTATTTTTTCGTAGGCCGGGTCGAATCTTAAAGCGAGGTCGGTGGTCAGCATCGTAGGCAAATGTTTTTTACCGGCGTTGTAAGCATCAGGAATGATCGCTTCTGAATTTTTAGCTACCCATTGATGCGCACCAGCCGGGCTTTTAGTAAGCTCCCACTCAAACCCGAACAGGTTCTTAAAGAAATTATTGCTCCACTTGGTCGGCGTCGTCGTCCAGGTCACTTCCAGTCCGCTGGTAATGGTATCTGCCCCTTTGCCGGAACCATAGCTATTCTTCCAGCCAAAGCCCTGCAAATCTACATCAACCGCCTCCGGCTCTTTGCCCACATTGTCGGTAGCGGCTGCGCCATGGGTTTTGCCAAAGCTATGCCCACCTGCAATAAGGGCAACTGTTTCTTCATCATTCATCGCCATGCGGCCAAAAGTATCACGGATATCTTTCGCGGCGGCTATAGGATCAGGGTTGCCGTCAGGGCCTTCAGGATTGACATAGATCAAGCCCATTTGTACGGCAGCCAGTGGTTTTTCAAGGTTGCGGGCATGGATATCGCCATAAGCATCGTCGTCTGATACCACTACGCCGTGGTTTTCCACTACACCTTCTGAGCCATGCGCATAACGCAGATCGCCGCCCAGCCAGGTCGTCTCGGCGCCCCAGTATACCGACTCATCAGCTTCCCAGGCATCTTCACGTCCTCCGGCGAAGCCAAAGGTTTTAAAGCCCATTGATTCCAGGGCTATATTGCCGGTCAGGATCATCAGGTCAGCCCAGGAGATCTTGCGTCCGTATTTTTGTTTGATGGGCCAAAGCAGCCTGCGAGCCTTGTCAAGGCTTACATTGTCGGGCCAACTGTTCAGTGGGGCAAAACGCTGCAAGCCTGCGCCTGCTCCTCCGCGACCGTCTCCGACACGGTAAGTGCCGGCACTATGCCAGGCCATGCGGATAAATAAGCCGCCATAATGTCCAAAATCTGCGGGCCACCAATCCTGCGAGTCGGTCATTAGCGCGTGCAGGTCGTTTTTTACGGCTTGCAGGTCGAGGCTGTTAAAAGCGTCGGCATAATTAAAATCTTCTCCCAATGGATTAGAGAGCGAAGATGTTTGTCGTAGTATGCTGACTTTAAGCTGATTGGGCCACCAGTCATGGTTCCGGGTGCCCGCACCTGCAACATTCTGTTTCATACTGCCGTTGTGAAACGGACATTTACTGATGTCATTTGATTCGTTTTCCATGTTTTTAAGTTTATGTATCGGGATGGTAATACATATAAAATTAGGTGATTACTTAAGATAAACCTAATCAATAAATTCGATAGGCTATCAGGTTTTTTGATAATGTATATTTACTTGCAGGTGTTCTCGCAGCGGATCAGGTTTCCAAAATATTTCAATAAATTGGTTAGTGAATTTAAGATCATAGGCGACGATAATCGTCAATTAAAATCAATTTACGACAATATGCGTCAATTTTTTGCAGTTAAACAACTCGACCGGATTTTGTGAGATACATTTATTAACTTTCACAAAATTTTATGGAAAAAATTAGAAATATACTTTTTGTAGCTTTTGCGCTAATATTGATAACGGGCCATGAGCCGGTATCGGCACAGGTACGGCATACCTTTAAATTAAGCAAGTCTGAATTTTTATTAGATGGCAAGCCATTCCAGATCATTAGCGGCGAAATGCACCCGGCACGCATACCACATGAATACTGGCGGCATAGAATTAAAATGGCCAAAGCAATGGGCTGTAATACCATAGCGGCTTACGTATTTTGGAATTACCAGGAAAGCAAACCCGGTGTTTTTGATTTTACCACGGGCAACCATAACGTAGCAGAATTTATAAGGATCTGTAAAGAGGAGGGCATGTGGGTTTTACTGCGCCCGGGACCATACGTGTGTGCCGAATGGGACTTTGGCGGCCTGCCACCTTATCTGCTTAAAATTCCTGATATTAAGGTAAGATGCATGGATCCGCGTTATATAAATGCGCTTACCGGCTATGTACAACATTTAGCTAAAGAGGTTGCACCATTACAATGCGTAAATGGTGGCCCTATTTTAATGGTGCAGGTGGAGAATGAATACGGAAGTTATGGTAATGACAAACAATATTTAAAAAAACTGCAACAACTTTGGGTAAGTAATGGTATTAAAGTGCCTTTTTACACTGCCGATGGCGCTACCCCATATATGCTGGATGCCGGGCATTTGCCGGGCACCGCGGTTGGATTGGATAGCGGCACCAGCGATGCTGATTTTGACGAAGCAACAAAAGCCGATCCTGATATGCCATCTTTCAGCAGCGAAACCTACCCCGGGTGGTTAACACATTGGGGCGAGAAATGGGCAACTGCCGATACCCCATCTATTCGCAAAGAACTTACTTACCTGTTAAAAAATAAAAGATCATTTAACCTTTATGTTATTCATGGCGGTACCAATTTTGGTTATACCGCCGGGGCAAATGCAGGTTCGGCAACAGAGTACCAGCCTGACATAACCAGCTATGATTATGATGCACCGATAGGCGAACAAGGCGATGCTACACCAAAATACCTGATGATGCGCAAACTCATCGGGGAATATGTGTCTTATAAAATTCCTGAAATACCGAAACCCATTAAAACAATAACTATACCCGAAATAAAACTGCAACCTTTTACTACTATCTGGCAAAACCTGCCGCAGCCCATATATTCGGCACAGCCAAAACCTATGGAGGCGTTTGACCAGAACCAGGGATTGGTGCTATATCGTACGCACCTTATCGGGCATAAAAGTGGCAAGCTTACTATTACCGAACCACATGATTATGCCCTGGTATTTTTGAATGGCAAATATATTGACAGTGTTTACAGGGACGGCGGAAAGTGGACCATTAATATACCAAAAAGCAACGTTGCAAACCCTGTACTTGATATTTTGGTTGAAGGTATGGGGCACATTAACTTTGCACAATATATCATTGACCGAAAGGGGATTACAGACCGGGTTACATTAAATGGAATGACCTTAATGGATTGGGCAATTTACAAACTGCCGGTTGACGAAACCTTTGTGAAAAACTTAAAGCCTTCGGTAGATGCAAATGCCATAAATGATAAAGCAAAGTTTTTAAAAGGAGAGTTTACTCTTGCAGAAACCGGCGACACCTATTTTGATATGAGTAAATACGGCAAAGGGGTCTTATTTGTAAACGGACATAACTTAGGCAGATTTTGGAATCGCGGCCCACAGCAGCGCTTATATTGCCCTGCGTCTTACCTGAAAAACGGACTTAATAAAGTTGTTGTATTTAATTTACAAAATTCTCCGGCTACGTCGTTGAATACCTACACCAGTCTTAAATGAAATAACAAAACAGTATAAATCAGTTTGATCGAATAATTGTTCACGAGAGACGAAAAGCATCAGGGTTAAATGAGTTCCGGTTTATTACGGTTAAGCCGTCAAGGATAAGTTTCGCGAGCGCCGGATGTGAAGCAGCTTTAGTTTTTAAATAGGCAGCGATTGTTATGGCTAAAGGTTCTTGCTGGTCTAACAGTTCCAAAATATCCAGAGTGCAGAGCCAATCATCCGGAAAATTTTGATAAAGCTGCTCAAATACCCAGGCTAATCTTTCGTGCCCGGTTTTTTCTTCCCGGCAATTTCGCACCTGTTGATACAAATGATGCAGGTTAATTTGGTCATTGCTGTAAGTTGGATGGTAGGTGGTAGTTTTTGGGCGATAGCCAATTTCTTCAAAAGTATCCTTATCGGCCGCCCCGCTATATACTGAAATAATGTTGTCGCCTACAGCCATATCATAATCGCCCCAGTCGGGGGCAAATAATATTTTACCTTGTGCAGTAGTAACTGTACAGTTGGTAAAGGTGATTAATTGCGGTAATTGTTTTTTTATTTTACCACGTACCGTTATACCACTTTCAAATTTTAACTCTGTTTGATCTCTTGCCTGAATAATCTGATATTTCCCGATAGGGGAACCGTAGCCGTCTTTATGGTAATCTTTATCATGTCCTGCTAATTGTTTATGATCAAGCGCCAGGGCGACCGGGCCCGTAAACTGAATATAAGCATCGGGTATAAAGCTTGACAACGCTCCGGATACCTGCAGCCCCGAACTATATACTACGGTACACGTGTTGCCGCTTTCCAACGCTCTTTGTAAGCCATAATTCCCGCCAACCTTAAACGACATTTTGTTAGCAAAATCCTCCAGCACCCCGATCAGGTTTTGAAAGGTTGGTGTTACAAACAGTTGCTGCTGTGGCTGGGTAATATCATAAGCATAGTTCACTGCATTAGTGGTATACCATAATTTTTTCACCCCAGGTTGCATACAGGTGGCGCTTTCGCCGATGGATGACAATAAACCTGCGCCATAGATTTTCGGGTTTTCCAGTGTACCGATCAGTCCATACTCTACCGTCCACCAGTGCAGGCGGCTCAGAAGGGCCATTTCAGAAGGTTCGCCCATGTTTTGCTGACAAAAAGCAACCTGTTCTTCGGCTTTTTTTATTTCTTCGGGATTAGCATCTGGCATTTCTTTCAAAATAGAAAGCGCCCGTATGGCTTCATACAACTCATAATCCCGTGCCGAATACATGGCCCTGGCACCAATGGCGCCAAAATAGCTCAGGTATTGGTGGTAATCCGGGTCGGCAATGATAGGTGCGTGCCCGGCTGATTCATGGATAATATCGGGTGCGGGGGTATACTCAATATGCTTCAACTGGCGGATATCTGCTGCAATAACCAATACCCGGTAAGCCTGGTATTCCATAAAGGCCGCGGGAGGAATAAAACCATCAACGGTTACCGCGCCCCAGCCAATTTTGCCAAGGGCATCATTCATTTCCTGTAAACGGGGTATACGTTCGATCGTTAGCCCGGCCGCTTTAAGCCCGGGGATATAGGGATAATAGGCTACATCTTTCAGGTAAGCATAGTTTTGTCGCATTACATACCGCCATACCGCTTGGTCAACTGGGGTATAATGCTCATAATGCTGCTCCATAATGTACTGCCTCAAATGTTTGGGCAATGCCGCTACCTGTTTATTACCAAAATCGTTCATTATAAATTGCCTCGAAGTTCTTGTTCTCTTTCAATTGCTTCAAATAAAGCTTTAAAATTGCCTGCACCGAATGATTTGGCACCTTTGCGCTGGATGATCTCAAAGAATAAGGTAGGCCTGTCTTCGACCGGCTTGGTAAAGATCTGTAATAAATAACCTTCATCATCGCGATCAACCAGGATACCCAATTTTTTTAACGGTTCGATATCCTCATCAATTGTACCTACCCGCGCTTCCAGTTCGTCATAGTAAGTGGTTGGCACGGTTAAAAACTCAATGCCCCGGCTTTGCAGGTGGGTTACAGTTTGCACAATGTCATGTGTAGCCAGGGCTAAATGTTGCACACCCTCGTCCTCATAAAACTCCAGGTATTCTTCTATCTGAGATTTCTTTTTACCTTCGGCAGGTTCATTTATCGGGAATTTGACAAAACCGTTGCCATTGCTCATTACCTTGCTCATCAAGGCAGAATATTCAGTAGAGATCATTTTATCATCAAAGGTCAGGATGTTTTTAAAGCCCAGCACATCTTCATAAAAACTGACCCACTCATTCATTTTATGCCAACCTACATTGCCCACGCAATGATCAACATAAAGCAATCCCGTAGGGGTAGGGTTATAGGTTGTATGCAGAGCAGCATAACCCGGTAAAAACAAGCCATTATAATTTTTCCGCTCAATGAATAAATGCACTGTTTCGCCATATAGTTTGATACCGCTGGTGCGCACTTCACCGTGTTCATCGGTTACGGTTTGCGGCTGTTGATAGGGTTGGGCCCCGCGGCTGGTGGTTTGTTCAAACGCGTCATAAGCATCATCAACCCACAGGGCCAGTACTTTTACGCCATCGCCATGCTTTTTAATATGTTCGGCAATGAAGTGGTTTGAATGCAGCGGTGTGGTTAGCACCAACCTGATCTTGCCCTGCTGTAAAACATAGGAAGCGCGGTCACGCACGCCGGTTTCAGGCCCGGCGTAAGCCAGGTCCTGAAAGCCAAAAGCTGTTTTATAATAATGTGCCGCCTGCTTGGCGTTACCTACATAAAACTCTACATAGTCGGTGCCATTTAACGGCAGAAAGTCGACACTTTTATTTTGTTTTTCTATTGCTTCTGTTTCCATAATATTAGGCTATCCAGCTTTTATAATAATTTTCGTCTTCAATTTTCAGGGCGTGTTCGGTCAGCATTAACGGGCGGAAAGGGTCTATCATTACGGCCAGCTCATCCGTGGCTTCCTTGCCGATAGATCTCTCTACAGCACCCGGCGCCGGCCCGTGCGGGATACCGCCGGGGTGCAGGGTTATCTGCCCTTTTACTACACTTTTCCGGCTCATAAAATCACCATCCACATAATATAACACTTCATCACTATCCACATTACTATGGTTATATGGAGCCGGTATAGACAGCGGGTGGTAATCAAACTTCCTGGGTACAAATGAACATATCACAAAGTTATTGCCCTCAAAGGTTTGGTGTACCGGAGGTGGCTGATGTAACCGCCCTGTTATCGGCTCAAAATCATGGATAGAGAATGCCCAGGGATAATGAAACCCATCCCAGCCCACAAAATCAAAAGGATGTGTGCCATAAATATAGGGATATACCAGGCCCTGCTTTTTGATCAATATTTTAAAATCACCCTTTTCATCATGCATTTGCAGGTCAGTTGGTTTACGAATATCCCGCTCACAATAAGGCGCATGTTCCATGAGCTGGCCGTAGGTATTTAAATAGCGTTTAGGGGGGCGTATGGGGCTAAAACTTTCTATAATAAACAGGCGATTAGCATCGGTATCAAATTCAACCTGATAAATGGTTCCTCTTGGCACAATTACGTAATCGCCATAGCCGAATTTAATTTTACCATACCCTGTATGCAAAGTTCCGGAACCTTCATGTATAAAGATCACTTCATCGGCCTGGCTATTTTTATAAAAATAATCTGTCATAGACAGGCGCGGTGCCGCTAACGAGATATGCAGATCGCTGTTCACCAAAACGGGTTTACGGCTTTGCAAATAATCATCTTCGGGCTTTATATTAAAACCGATAAGGCTGGTATGCTTTAGGTGCTTTTCGCGCGCGATCTTCGGCTCTACCGAGTATGGTTCACCCAGTTCCTTCACCATTGTAGGCGGGTACGCATGGTAAACCAGTGAGTAAACGCTGGAGAAACCTTCGGTAGAAACCAGTTCCTCGGCATATAAACTGCCATCGGGCTTACGAAATTGCGTGTGCCTTTTGTGCGGGATGTTCCCTAATGTATGATAGCTTGGCATAACTATATGGGTTTTGGTAATTGAAACAGATCTGTTGTACGACAATACCAGTCGCCGCCCAGGCGTGCGACCAGGTCAAAATTCTCTTGTATGGGCTGCCCCGCATCATCCAGCAGGTCATCTCTTAAATGCATCAACTTTACTTCGGCCATGACCAGGTTACCTGCACCCGGGCCCTTGCCCAGTGGCATGATATGCCCGACGATACATTCCAGTTGTACCGGCGATTCGGCGACCCTTGGCGGTTTGACATGGACTGAAGGTAATTCCGTTAAACCGGCCATATCAAATTCATTAACGCCTTTGGCGTATTCGGCACTGGCCTGGTTGACTTTAAAAACGATAGGGTAGTCCACTATGTTCACCACGCATTCCCTCACCTCATAGAGATTGTCCAGGGTGTGTTTTGTGGTGTTATCTCTTATCCGGCGTGACGGGGAAAAGATCACCACCGGTGGGTTGGCGCTGAACAGGTTAAAAAAGCTGAACGGGCTCAGGTTTACTTTGCCATCGCGGTTAACTGTGGATACTAAAGCAATTGGCCTGGGCGCAATAGCATACTGCAGGTAACGATGTACTTGCGCCGTATTCATATCGCTGAGCTCAAAACTTTTCATTTCTTGATTTTTAAGATCGACCAATTAGTATCTTCAGCCACTATGGTATTGACCAATAACCCCAGGCCGGTTATTTCCATCTCCACCGTATCGCCATCCTGTAACCATTGGGGCTGATAGTTGGGGTCATTTAACAATCCCGTCCCGTTCAACTCTAAAAAGCAACCGGTACCCACCGTACCCGAGCCGATAATATCATCCGGGTAGATCTCGCATCCATAGGACGCGCGCTCAATAATTTCAGCAAAGGTCCAGTCCATATCAGCCATGTTGCCGCGCGACACTTCGACGCCGTTTACCTTACAGGTCATTTCTAAACTATAGTTATTACCAACGTGGCCGGGCTTGGCCGCTACTTTATAGGGTTCAAGCTCATCGGGTGTAACTAACCAGGGTCCTGTGACAGTGGCAAAGTCCTTGCCCTTGGCAGGTCCCAGGCTCAGCAGCATTTCCTCCATTTGGAGTGTTCGGGCGCTCAGATCATTCATGATCATATACCCTTTAATATATTCATCTGCATCAGCTGCTTTAATATTCCGGCCTTGTTTTCCTATTACAATAGCTACTTCCAGTTCAAAATCCAGCTTGTTTAGATGATCGGGCATGACCTTAACTGGCCCCGGCCCGAAGATGGCGCTATGATTAGTGAAATAGAAGATGGGATACCGGTCAAATTCAGGGATCATTGCCAGTCCCCTGTTACGACGTGCCGCTGCCACATGCTGCCGAAAGGCATACCCGTCGCGGCAGGAGACAGGCCGGGGAACCGGTGCTGAAAGTTCGTAACTATTGACCGGGGAACCGGTCAGCAGGTCATAAAGCTTGTCGCCGGCGATTTTTCCCTGCCGTTCCCCGTCGTTTGTCCTGTAGGTTACCAGTTTCATAAGTTAAAGTTCTGCTTTTGTAGGTTAAAAAACAGTGCAGTGGCTTAAAATGCGTTATCTGTCCGATTTTTTTGAAATAAGCTGTGTATTATCCGAAAAATTAAGTTTATTTTTGATATAGCCGAATAATAAACGACATGCTGGATAAACTCGACGATACCGATATCCGTATCTTGCAGATCTTGCAGGATAACGCCAGGTTAACCAATAAGGAAATAGGAGCGCGGCTGTTTAAAAGCGCCAGTACCATTAACGACCGGATCCGCCGGATGCAGGATAAGGGCTATATTAAAAAATATGTCGCGGTGCTGGATAGCAAAATGATCGGCAGGGGCTTTACCGCGTTTACGCATGTACATTTAAAAGATCACAGCAAAGAGATCATTACCCATTTTGAAGAAGAGATAGTAAAACTACCTGAAGTATTGGAGTGCTACCATATGTCGGGCCAATATGATTTTATTCTGCGGGTAGCTGTTAGGGACCTGGATGCTTATCATATTTTCCTGATGAACAACCTGTTCGAAAAGTTTTCCATCGGCTCTATCGAAAGTACTTTTGTTATGCGCGAGGCCAAAGCAGAAATGGCCGCTCCGATACATCCCTGATCTAAAACACTTCAACTGGCGGAACAGATTACTCCGGCAAAGGCCTCACCTGGTATAGCTTACAGCTATTCAAACTGTAGTTCCCAATGATCCTCGCCACCGTCTACCACACGGAAGATCCTCTTATCCACAGTTTTGTCGCTGTCAGACGACGTGATGTGTACGACCTCGTGATCATGAAACTCTTCTGTTTTTGATACCATGATTGCGGTTACGGAATGTGGGTCGCCGGGGACTGTTAAAGTTTTCATAATTTTGCTGATTTTGGTAATAACATAACAGTACAAGTTAAAATAAGTTTCTATTTGTTTGTGCTGCTTGTTTCACGAAAGTGTGAAACAAATGAAACAAGTGAAACAAGATTTTGAGTTAATGTATTGAAAATAAACAAACTAACAAAAATCAGTGAAACAAAATGAAACAAAGGATAAGTCAGTAAATTTATAGGTAAAAGTGTTATAAATAGCTGTATATAAGATGTTTGTAATTTATTGGTTTTTAATCAGTGAAATATCACTTTTGTTCGGCTCGTCCCGGAAAAAGTTTACAATTTAGACTGTCATTATCGCATTAAATTAGTACCGCCGGCTGAGTTGCTAACCTGCAAAATCCGGACTATTAGCGCCACAAAGCGTCAATAAAAAGCATTTATATGCAGCTTTTTGCAATAAAAAGTAGGAAAAAGCAGACAATGTACTTCGCTCCGGTTAAGTACGAGCCAATACTAATTGGCCCGATGAGAAAATAATAAAGAAAATTTCTTGATTTATAAAATAATGTGTATTATTGCATCATGAAAACAACAACAATACAAAACTTTATACCGCAGCCGATCTATCGGAGGTGAATGGGTTTGTATTGAAAAAAATATAACAAATATTCAGGATCCTCTTAGATAAATTTCTAAGGGGATCTTTTGTTTTAAGGGGATTTTTTAGGGTAGTATATCAATTGGTTCAGATTACTCCGTTTGGAACGGAGAGGTTCCCGGTTCGAGCCCGGATTACCCTACTTATGGTTATTGGAAATGTAGCTCAATTGGTTAGAGCAGCACCCTTATACGGTGTCGGTTAAAGGTTCAAGTCCTTTTATTTCCACTGGTTTAATGGATTGGTATACAGGGAGAATTAGCAAATAGGATGTATGCGCCGGATTGAAGGTCCGGATATTCGGGATCGTTACCCGGGTTCTCCACAAAATAATGAAGGGTTAGTTTTAAGGGCGACAAATACGATGCTTGTAAAGCTGGTATTACCTGTTTGGGCCACGTTACTAACCACTTTAATTTTCCTATGGTGCAACGGCAGCACGTCAGATTCTGGCTCTGAAGATCGTGGTTCGAATCCATGTAGGAAAACTTGATGAATGGAGCAGTGTTTTTATTGCTTTTTGACGATTTGGTCTGCTGACGGCGGGTAGGGGGATGTATTTTGTATAAAGAAAATTCTTTATTTTGATGGTGATTTGCAATCGTGTAAGTCTGATTGTTTGGTGCTCATCTCGCAAGCAGAATGCTTGCTACATTTTAGGTCGAAGTTTTTAAACTTCGACCAGTGTGAGGCAATCCTCGTATTATCCTTTCCTTAACATATCCGCATATTCATTCGGTAATGGACTATCTTCAACTGCTTTGGCCGCTTTTTCGATATCATAATTAAAGCGGATAAATTCCACTTGTACGCTCTCCTTATCTTTAATAGAACTGCCTTCGTTGATGTGCAGTAATACATAGCCGCCGCGGGGGTCTTTGTCTTTGGGCTTGCCTACCGAGCCGATATTGATGGCATGACGGTAATGGGTATCTCCGGTAATTACAGTAGGTAATATCCGGTGGTAGGGCTGGTGTGTATGACCAAAACACATCACGTCTGCATCAGCCTGTTCCATGATACGCAGCATACTTTTCTCGTCCCGATCTTCAAACAAATATTCATTGATCTTACGGGGACTGCCATGTACAAAAAGTAAATTAAGCTTGTCGTTGTTCAGCTGAAACTCTAATCGGATGTGTGCAGGCAGACTGCGTAAATAAGCCCTTTGCTCGTCCTTCACCACTTCATTTGTATAAGCGATGGATATTTTACCCATTGCTTTTTCTTCGTCCGTCTTATAAGCGCAACCGCAATCATCACTATGACGGCCAATACCAAAATCGTAGTTCCCGGCAATGCAGGGAATGCCCCGTTTGCGGATCTCGTCAATGACCTCATTCGGCCAGATGTTATAACCAACCAAATCGCCCAGGCAATAAATGGCATCTGGTTTTTGTTGTTCAACATCGGCAAAAAAAGCTTCCAGTGCCGGTAAGTTGGCGTGTATGTCAGAAAAAAGTGCAATTTTCATATTAAATGGTAGTGATTGTTTTACTATAATATTTCTTCCTGAAAAAGAAAGCCAGGTTAACTAATGCGATCAGGGCAGGTACTTCTACCAGCGGGCCGATCACCCCGGCAAAAGCTTCGCCGGAATTGATACCAAATACGCCGATTGCCACGGCAATAGCCAATTCAAAATTATTACCGGTAGCGGTAAACGCAATGGATGTACTTTTGGAATAATCCGCGCCAAAGGATTTGCCGATAAAGAAGCTCAGTACAAACATAATGGTAAAGTAGATCACCAGCGGGATGGCAATTCGCAGTACATCGAAAGGTATCTGCACGATCAGGTTGCCTTTTAAGCTAAACATTACCACAATGGTAAAGAGCAAGGCGATCAACGTAATGGGTGATATTAAAGGTACATATTTGGTTTGGAACCATTCCTCGCCCTTGATTTTAATGAGCGTATAACGGCTAATAACACCGGCAGCGAATGGGATGCCTAAATAAATACCTACGCTCTTAGCTATCTCACCGATGGTGATATTCACTGCTAAACCTTTCAGGCCAAATAATGGCGGTAATACCGTGATAAATACATAAGCATAAACGCTGTATAACAAAACCTGGAAAATACTGTTTAAAGCAATCAGCCCGGCTGCATATTCCCGGTTGCCCTCGGCCAGTTCATTCCATACAACAACCATAGCAATACATCTTGCCAGGCCAATCAAAATCAAACCCACCATATAAGCCGGATGGTCACGTAAAAGAGTAATGGCTAATACAAACATAAATATCGGACCAATGATCCAGTTTAAGATAAGCGAGGCACTTAATACTTTGGTATCCTTAAATACTTCGCCCATGTTTTCATATTTCACCTTGGCCAGTGGCGGGTACATCATTAAAATCAGACCGATAGCCAAAGGGATATTGGTCGTGCCGCTGGAAAAGGAGTTGATGAAGCCGGAAGATGAAGGTATGAAGTAACCTATGCCTACACCTATGGCCATTGCTAAAAATATCCATAGGGTTAAGTATCGGTCAAGGAAACTCAATTTTTTTCGTTCGGCTACAGGAGCGCAGTTGTTCGCTGACATATAATTATTGTAGAGTTCGTATTTTAATATGAATAGAATGTTAATATCAGGCTATGCGTTTATTTTCTCCTTAGCCCAATATTCCATGTGTTTAGCCTCCTCAATAAAGGCTAATACCGCTTCTTTGATCTGATCACGTACTCCGCGGGTTTGTTCCAATTTTTCTTCTTTGGTTCCAATAAAGCCCGAAGGGTCAGGAAATGTCCAGCCCATTCTTCGCACTACGCCGGGAAACACCGGGCAGCCCTCTGCACTGGCTTCATCACATACGGTAATTACCGCCTGGAACAGCCTGCCTTGTTTAAACAGGTCGAATACTTCCTGCGTACCTTTTTGACTAATGTCGATGCCAACTTCCTGCATGACCTTAACGGCATAAGGGTTTAATTTTCCCGCTTCCAATCCTGCGCTCTCCGCGATCAGGCATTTGCCATCGTAATAGTTCAGGAATGCTTCAGCCATTTGGCTACGTGCTGAATTGTGAATGCAAACGAATAAGATGTTGTGCTGTATCATAATGGTTATAATTTAATTTAGAGATCAGGGGATAATTTTTTCATGGCAGTGGCGGATTGCTGTACTTCTTCCTGTACATCGACGCGTGTTATTCGCAAGGCCAGGTCAATGATCATTTCTGTAATATTTAACAGCAGCCACCGCCCGGTGTACAGCAGGCTTCAGCGGCCACAGCCAGGTTTTTCAATTCAACTTTTGGTTTCTCTGCTAAGGGTGCGCAGCATTCTTCGCCTTTGTCATCCGTACCGCAACTGCCGCCGCGTGTGATCGCTTTGCATTGCACCGCATCAGGTTGTAGATCAACAGTTAAAGCTTCGCCATCAACGATCATTTCATTCGGGAACATCTGGCGGGTATCAAATTCAGAATTACCAAATTCAATCTTAACCGTTCCGTTCGGGTTAAGCGGCAACATTTTTTCTACAATGTCAATAATAGATAAAGCTTTCTTTACCTTCATGGAACGTAATTGCTGATCGTTTTCCGGAACCCAAAGCTGTACAATGATCTCTGTCCAGGCATTCATTACCCCGCCACAATCTACCGAAGTAATCGGCGCTTGTTTAATTTCAGTTATATGGTAAGCCGCATCTACTAACTTGCCTTCTGCATATTGAAATTGCAGGTCAAGATCAGGATGCTGTAATAGGGTTTCTTTAAATGTTTTCCAGTTGATCGCTTCTACTTTATTCATGGCTTTATCTATTTTATTATTGCAATATTACGATTGATTAATTCAAATTTTTTTAGCAGCAGGTATCCTTTAAATCATAAGCAGCAAAGAAACCGCTTAGTTGATCCCTTAATTCATTCCAAACCGGAGGATTGATGCAATAGCAGACACTAACACCCTCTATAGTTCCCTGTATTAAACCCGCGTTTTTCAATTCTTTTAAATGTTGTGAAATGGTTGGTTGTGCCAGGCCCAATTCGTCTACCAGGTTACCACAAATGCAGGTATTCGATTTGATAATCTCCTGTAAAATGGCGATACGTGCAGGGTGTGCGATAGCTTTAAGCATCACAGCTAACCTGTTTTGTTCCTCGGTAAATATTTCTGTTTTGGTAAGTCCCATATTTATATATTGCAATATTACGATTAATAATGTATTTGCAAAAATATTTCATAAAAAACTTTTTATACATTGAAATAGTGGTGGAAAAAAGCTTTATGCTTATCCCAGTAAGTCTCTAAAAAACTTGTGAAAGTATTATTGCAACTTTATGGCTGTGAACCGGTCTAATTTATCAAAGTGGATCATCATTTGGAAAATCATGCGGCAGATAAAGAACTGGTTGAACGATCATTAGCTGGCGACCGCTATGCTTTTGGTGTAATCATCAAAAACACCGAGGCGTTGGTAGCGATGATCGTTTTTAAAATGACCGCTAACAGCGGTGACCGCAAGGACCTGGTACAGGATGTTTATCTGAAAGCATTTCATGGGCTGCCTAACTTCCGGTTCATGTCAAAACTATCCACCTGGATCGGACAGATCGCTTACCATACCTGTTTGCATTACCTGGAGAAAAAAAAGCTGCTGCTACTGGACCAAACGGGCAACGGAGAGGAATCTTCTGAGCTGACCTTGGAACAGCTCAGTAACCGCAATTTAAGCGCTTCCGATAATGAGATTGAAATACGGTTGAACAGAAAGGAACTAAATAATATCCTGGAGAAAGAGATAGATAAGCTCCCGCCGGTTTACCGCACACTACTTAGCTTATACCGGGAAGAACTAAGCAATGAGGAAATGGTACAGATCACCGGCCTGCCGGAAGGCACTATAAAAAGTTATCTCTTCCGTGCGCGGAAAACATTAAAAAAAAATATACTGATCAACTATAAAAAGGAAGACTTATGAAAAATGATCATTTGAGCGAAGAAGAAATTCAGCAATATGCCCTGGGGAAAGCGGGTTTAAACACGATAGAACATATTGGCTCCTGCGTATCCTGTGAAGCAAAAGCGGTCAATTACCGGCTGATCTTCTCAGAAATGGACGAGTTGCCCCGGCCGGCTTTTGACTTTGATGTGGCCAGCCTTGTACTGGCGCAGCTGCCCCAGCCTGAAACCACCGTTGCCGGGGGTGAGCGCTGGTTTTATCTGCTCATTTTTGCCGCACTGGCTTCGATCGGCACCCCGGTTTATATCTACCGTGTGTACTTTTTTAAAATGTTTACGGGTATTTTGCCGGCGGCTATGTACCTGGTCATCCTCGTTATCCTGTTTTTACTGGTATTCCAGGGCGTCGAAATGTTCCGTAAGTACCAAAAACAGATCAATATGTTAAATTATAAATAATTGCAACTTTGACCGGCGCTGCCGTTCTAATACCTTATAAACAGCATTAAAAAAACAACATGAAAAAACTTATCATCACTATAGGCGCAGCAGCAGGCACCTGGTCCACAGCCGCAGCCCAAAATTCAAACGCCGCTGGAGATACCTTCAAATATGATGCGCTTCACATGTCCAGTACGATACTGACCATCGTGGTATTTGGCATATTGATACTCACCTTTATAAAATGGCTGCTGGACTACCGGCTGAAAAATAAGCTGATCGAAAAGGGCGCGCCGGATCATGTCGTATCGCAAATCTTACAACCCATTATCAGCGACAATAAAAATGCAACCATTAAATGGTTTGCCCTGTTAATGGGGCTTGGCACGGGTCTCTCCTTTGTAGATTATTTCCAGCCCTTAGGCATCCATTCCCTGGCGATCATGTCCTTTAGCCTTGCGGCCAGTTTCCTGGGCTATTATTTTTATATCAACCGCCGAGAAAAACCATAACAGGTTTCCTGAAATATTAAAACATTCTTTTTGAAAAATAGTGCCCTGAAAACGGGCCTGGAAAAATACTGCCTTAATTTAACTAAAAACCGATATGAAACCGATCAAACGATACAGCATAAAAACCATTGGACTAACATTTGTTATTTGTTGCCTGATGCTTCTCGACGGCCTGCTTTCACCGCTTTCGGCGCAGGATCTCAAATCTGCCTTCCCCGTAAAAGGTTACCGGGAAACCGCTGCCAAAGTCAATGACCTGGTGCATACCAAACTCAACGTGCGTTTTGACTATAAAAAGCGCTATTTATACGGTAGGGAATGGCTTACCCTGCATCCTCATTTTTATCCGACCGACACCCTCCGCCTCGATGCGAAAGGGATGGATATTCATACGCTGGCGATCCTGAAAAATGGTAAAAATATACCATTGCATTTTTCTTATGACAGTCTGAGCGTAAATATCAAACTGGACAGGGTTTATCAGCAGACCGAAAACTATACTTTGTACATTGATTATATATCAAAGCCCGAAGAATTGAAGGGAAGACGTAATAACGAACACGGCTTGTATTTTGTTAACCCGGACGGTACCGAAAAGGATAAGCCAACGCAAGTCTGGACACTGGGCGAACCGGAAAACAATTCTTGCTGGTTCCCAACGATCGACAAGCCGAATCAAAAAACCACCCAGGAGATCAGCATGACCGTTCCCGGCAAATATGTAACATTATCCAACGGCCGCCTTTCATCGCAGAAGAATAACGCTGACGGTACCCGTACCGATACCTGGAAGATGGAGCTGCCGCATTCACCCTACCTTTTCATGATGGCAGTAGGTGATTTTAAGATCATTAAGGATAGCTGGCACGGAAAGGAAGTCAGCTATTACCTGGAACCGAAATACGCCCCATACGCGAAAGACAATTTCGGAGTTATACCAGAAGCCATTGATTTTTTCGCCAAAACTTTAGGGGTTGACTTTCCCTGGAACAAATATGCCGAGGTGTCCGTCCGTGATTATGTAGGCGGGGCGATGGAAAACACCACCGCAGCTATATTCGGTAACGTTTCTACCAGAAGAGAACTGGCCGATAGTTATTACAATCCGGGCATGGAACATGAGCTGTTCCACCAGTGGTTTGGCGACTATGTGACCTGTGAAAGCTGGAGCAATATCACACTCAATGAATCTTTTGCAGATTTTGGAGAACTGATCTGGCTGGAGCACAAATTCGGCAAGGATGCAGCGGATGCACATCTCCAAAACGGGTTGCAGAACTACCTGGACCGGCAGGATGCCCATACCAAAAATCTGGTCACTTTTTATTATAACAATCCCAAAGACCCATTTGGCATTACGTATTCTAAAGGCGGGCGCATTTTAAATATGCTGCGCAACTACCTGGGCGATGCGGCATTTTATAAGGGCCTGCACCTTTACCTGACCACCTACGCCTTTAAAAACGCAGAAGTACCACAATTAAGGATGGCGCTGGAAGAAGCCAGCGGCCTTGACCTGAACTGGTTCTTTAACCAATGGTATTATGGCGCCGGCCACCCGGTTCTGGATATTCGCTACCAATGGGACGAGCCGACAAAAACGCAAAAGATTTTTGTACAGCAAACGCAGGACGGGACCGCTTTTACCTTACCGGTCGCGGTAGATCTGTATGTTAACGGCGCGAAAGAACGCCATAAGGTCTGGCTGCGCAATAAGTCGGATACGTTAACTTTCAAAACATCCACAAAACCCGAGCTGGTGAACGTTGATGCGGATAAAATCCTGGTTGGGGAGAAGACAGATCACAAGAGCCTGGCAGAGTTGGTTTACCAGTATTTCCACGCGCCGCTTTACCTGGACCGCTATGAAGCCATGGACCTTGCAGAAAAGAACGCAGATGACCCCGAGGCGCAGCGTGTGCTGATCGCTGCTTTAAAAGACCCTTTCTCCGGCTTGCGCCGCAAAGCGATCTGGGCACTTAATCAGAACAAGGAAGATATCCGTAATATTAACGCCGCGCTGCGGGATGCCGCTTTGCCTTTGCTGGTAAATATTACCCGGACAGACCCGAACAATTTAGTACAGGCAGTTGCGATCAATACCCTTTCGGTATTAAAAGACCCGGCCTACCTTGACCTGTTTAGGCAAAGGCTTAACAGTCCATCATATTCGGTATCAGGCGCGGCACTGAACGGTATTATCCGCATAGATCCGGCATTGGGCTTAACCTTGGCCAAACGCTTTGAAAACGACAATGAGGGACAACTGACCCAGGCCATCATCAGCGTTTATGCAGATCAGGGCGACGATACCCAGTGGCCCTTTGTTTACCAACGTTATAGGGCGGCCGAAATACAGGACCAGATCCACCTGGCTAAAGCATTTTCGGGTATGATAGGGCGCTTAACCAGGCAGGAAGCCATTTTACAAGGCATAGATGAGTTAAAGCAAGTGGCTATCCGGCACAAGGGCGATGGCGTGGCCCCTTTCATGATCAAGATGCTGGACAGCATCAAAGACCAGCGTACCCGGCTCAACGATGCTGCCGGTGCCAAAGCATCTACAGATGCCATCCAGCAAATCAATGATGCCAAATAATGATAATCCCAAAAAGCGAATGCAATGAAAATACTATATAGACAATTAACGATAGCACTTTTTCTTTTCTTCTTCCTTTTTAAGGCAGCTTTTGCGCAATCTGCAAATGATATTTCAAAACAGATTGCACCCCAATTGCTGCAACAGGATTTCACCTCGTTGCGCGACACACTGCAAAAAATACACGCCGGGCTATATCGCTATAAAAGCAAATCGGAAATGGACAGGCTGTTTGACCGCTATTTCAAAGAGCTGGACCATCCGATGAGCGAGGTAGCCTATTTCGCTATCATCAGCCAGCTGATCAGCGGGATCGAAGACGGGCATACCGAATGTTTCCTGCCAAAGGACCTGATCAGTCAATTCAAAACAGAAGTCAAACTATTCCCTGTTCAGCTCAGGTTCATCGGCAACAACGCTTACGTGCCCTGCGATACCCGGGAGTTCCCTGCAGGGACAGAGATTCTGGCTATTGATCATCGAAGCATTGGCACAATCAGGAAGCGGCTATTTGAACATTTATCATCCGATGGTCGTATCCAGACCGAAAAATACGTCAAAGTCAATGACGGCCATGATCCTTTTGCCTACCTGTATGACGTGGTTTACGGAACTCAGGAAAATTTCGAAGTAAAATATAAAACAAGGGAGGGCGCCACGGCGGTAAAAATGATTGCCGCGGATTACTTCAAAAACATGGAATGTCCTCCTCCTGGGCGGGTTATACCCAGCCGGTACCTGGAGCTGTCGTATCAGCCTGGTAACGTCGTCGTGATGACCATCCGGACCTTTGCCAATGAATACCTGGTGCAAACCAAAGAAAGCCTGGCTAACTATTTAGCAGCGTCATTTAAGGAGCTGGAAGACAAAAAAATAAACAGCCTGATCATTGACCTGCGGGAGAATGGCGGTGGTGATGACAGTAATGGAGCTCTGCTTTATAGTTACCTTACTGATCGCCCTTTCGCCTATTATGCTTCACTGAGCTCAACCACTGGTGCTATAAAAGATCATCCCGACCTGGTGGAATTACAACAACCGCAAAAGATTAATTATAAGGGAAAGGTCGTTTTCCTAACCAGCGGTAAAAGCTTTTCCGGTGCCGCTGAATTTTCGTCCATTGCCAGAACGAACAACCGTGGTATATTTATCGGCGAGGAAACCGGGGGCGGCTATTACGGGAATACCTCGGGAAATAGAATAGTCTTCTTTCTGCCAAACACCCAAATCAAGGTAAATATCCCCTTATTTAAATATGTAATGGCAGTAAGGAAAGTTAAAGATAAAGATAGGGGCACTATTCCGGATTATTTGATCGTACCGTCGATGAATGATATACTTCAACACCATGATGTCCAGATGGATTTCGCACTGAAACTTGCGGCTAAATAATAAGATATAGATGATCCCGCAATATCTTCCTGTCCCCGCAATATCTTCCTGTCCCCGCAGGGTCTCTCGATAGAGGACCCTGCGATGCTTAACTTACAACAGCGCGCCGCCTTTGGTAGCTTTGCCGATCCGCGAATCGCCACGTGAAATAAGTTCGCATAGCTTGATAGCCGAGGTTTCAAAGCATTACTGTCCGATTAAAGAAAAAAAGCAAGGGAAGCAGTTGAAGGCTTCCCTTTATTGGTAGTTTTAAGTTACCACACAAAAAACACCAATGAACAAAAGTACTTTTTTTACCGGACAGCCG